>Ga0315914_1008187_pt1 | contig 14106 bp, 21 predicted proteins | sample MpolenodulesMG_FD_203920 | JGI IMG/M metagenome (GOLD analysis project Ga0315914, IMG submission 203920) | Medicago polymorpha root nodule microbial communities from Los Angeles, California, United States - elongated nodules | ecosystem: Host-associated > Plants > Roots > Nodule | place: USA...
CACACCGGCACCGCCCCCTCCTCACCACCCTCTCGAGCCCTCGGCCTACACCCCAACACCACCACCCTCTCTATTTTTCCTTCCCATACCTGACAAAACATCAAACTTATTATTTAAATCTCCACTGAACTTGAGGCCTACCGACCTCCCTATCGCGCAAACATCCTCTACCAACACCTTATCGTTTCCATGAAGCACCAACCAATTGTTCCAATCGTTATTCACTGATGTCTGAGAGGTGCTAGTAGTAGAAGCCACTTTAGAAGTAACCTTAGCTTAAGAAGCTCTCGATCCCACCTTGCGATGTTTTGTGGTCCTTCGCAAAGCACGAAGTACCGCTCGTCTGTCAGTGTCTGATAGCCTAGCAATACGCCTCAGATTAAGCGCACTATGCCGTAAGTAGCCCCCTCCCTTCTTTTTGGTGACTCTGTAGCCTCCCGACGTGCCTACCGGAACCTTAATATTTGGTTTTGTAGCCGCTCCCAAGCTCGCGTTTTTCCTACTATTCACCCATTACAGACTCCATGGACCCGATGACGTAGCTCTATCTCTCCCCGGGGGGCACGAAGCAGTTCTCTTAACCCCTTTCTTGTCATTGAACAACAAATTCCGATCCTTACGGTAGCCCGTACTCACAGAATCCTGCGTCGGCTTTGGTTCTGTTACCAGCTCCAAAGGAGGAGCCTCCGCTTGAGCCGGAGCCACTGGTTTAGGTGAATCCGATTTGATCTTCCCCGTAGCGCTAGCGGGAGAAGGCGCAATATGCAACAGTTCGTCCTCCTTCTTCCAATCTTCCGATAGTCTGTTCAACAGCTCGTCTACTTCTCCTCCTCCTACTCCGTCATCAAGATCCTCTAGCAAAACGGATCTATCGTCCGCTTGTGACTCTGTGTCGTCAACTAGACAAGCATCTTCTCCTACAGCGACCCCCCATTCTTCCATTATTCTGAACTGAAAAAGAGCACCATCCACCAAGATACTAGCCTCTGAGTTTATAAGATTCAGTGAGCAAGTTGACACCAGGACCCGTGCATAGTCAAAGCGATCTCTGTCTAATGTTATATCATCAACTTTCAACAGTCGACCACAATCATAAACACATAACTTGAAGAAGTCGTAATTCCAAGCATGTAACGGTACTCCAAAGATCCTTAACCATGCACCTCTTTCCCTAACCATAGTATCCTTGGTCCACCTCATAGGTGGCGAAAAAAACTTATTGAAGAATTCAGATGCTTCTGACAGCGTAGAACTAACATCTCCATCATCGAGGGAGTGCAAAAAAACCTTATCTGCTCCGAGCGGAATAATGACCAGATTAACAAAACCCGCGTCATAAATCCTACATTGTAACACCGGTATCGCTTCTCCGTTCAGCACAGACACCACCAATCCTTTGGACGCCCAAGACACATCAGAGACTGACGAGGAATACTTTGGAATATAAACTTGGTGCTTCTTGTCCTCGGGCACATGAGCTTTCCGTCCGAGTTGTGCATCCTCAACAGCTCCTTCCTTCAATAAAATCCCCTTAGCCTTCTCTAACACCACATTGCCTCGACCGTTAACCGCGGCACCCACAACACTTCCAATCTCCTTAAAATTAACTCCCGCTAAGTGGGTACCTCTCTCCACCTTCCTAATATTTTCCTCTCGATGTACGACAAGATCCTTCCTTATAACCGCCGCGCCCTCTACACCTACCGCTTGTCTCTTATTGCCAAATCTATCAAAACTCGCTACCTTAGCTACCACCCGAAAGTCTCCAAACCACACGTTATTTAACGCCTTAAGCAATTTTTCGACATCCCTCACGTTTCCGTACCTTACAAACCCAAACACACCCCCGTTGACGTTCCGCTTCTTCGCCAAATACACGTCCTCCATCATGCCACACACCTCAAACCCTTGACGTAATGAAAAATAGGATATGTCTACCGACACGTTTGTAAAATAAAAGGAAACGTAAGATTGCTTACCGGTGTTATCCTGAAACGCGGAACCTCTATGGTGGAGCAGCTGTTGCTGGTCGCGGCTGTGAAAAGCTGTGCGCTCCCTCACGTGACATGCTGGCCGTTGCTGCTGCTCATCCCTGTCCCCTGATCGCCGGCGTAAATTCAACGGACGCGCGCGCTGCTGAGCTTCCAGGGAGCGCCTGCGATAGGCAGGTGTAGCATACCTGAACCGGCGCGCCTCCCTCCCTGTGCGACATGGATTTGAATACTGCAACGCGGCTCTATCGTCGTACGTCTGTGCAGGCTCATCGAAGGCATCCAAGTCATCCCTGTCACTGAAATCAGAACCCTGCTGAACCCTAACCCTAGACTGTCGTGAATGATAATCCTCCCACCCTCTTCCTCGCCGCTGAACCGTGTGGAAATTGTCCCGTTGTTCATCCGACTGTTCGAACGCTTTCCTCCGTCGCGATCTCACTTCAGTCCACTCTCCCCTATCCCCCCCGTATGGTGGCACCCTGCTTGGACCCCTCACCCCCCCATAAGCTCTCGAAGCCGGTGAAAAAGAGAACCGGCGCGGCTGCCCACGGTGGACCCGGTGGGATTCGCAATTCTCACAACCACTCCCTCTCATTTCTTATTTTCCAGTCTGTATATATTCATAAACCACTATAAAGAGACTTCTTCTTCTTCCTTCTCATCCTCCAAGAAATCGGTTGATTTTTTACTATTATATCTACTAAAAAAATTGTATGACTATTAATAAATAAATGTATCATTTGGTACCTACTCTTAAACGACTATACTATATATATGAGGCATTGGCATTTATGCTTTTGGCTGTGGTCGAATGCCAATCATGACTTGTGCTTTTGTGTTAACAAAATTGAGACATAAATATTAGAGGTTGAGAATTAGAAAGAAAGGATACATATAAACTTGAGTAAAATAATGACTTTTTTTTTGGAGTAAAATAATGACTTTTGAGTGTTAATATATAAGGAGTTTAAAACCTGACTTTTAAATTATTCATACTCCATATCATTATTTTAATTTTAGTGCCTCAATTATTAGCAATTTTTTTACATAACTTAAATAATATAAAATTCCCCTTTACGATATATATATATAGGTAAAAATTAAAATTTTGGTGCCCGCCCCCTCAGACCATGCCCAGGGCCAGCCTGGCTTTGGTGGTGGATGTTTTTGAATTTGTCACATTTTTGTTCGGTTGATTGGTCGGAATGACATATTTTTGTTGTTAGTTTTATGTAGCAATTGTTTTGGTGCTGCTAATAAGATTATATCATGATACATCTTGTGCCCTTGGAGTTGCTGCCTTGCATACTCCTTAATTTTGTGATTCATGTATTTTGTGATAGCAATTTTTTGGCTATGCATTTGTATTAAGTATTTAGGATGGTTTATGGTGTGGTCTTCATGCTGTGTTGGCAGCTCTGGTCAATGTTAGGTTTACTCGTTTGCATAGGTGGATGTGGCTCTTTAGTGTGGGTAATGTTGGACGGGTCCTTCTCAAGTGGAGCCACACAGAAAATAAGAAGAAAAAAGAACATTGGAATACAATGAAAAATAAAAAAGAAAAAAGAAAAAAAAAAGAGGTGTTTGTGTGTTGTTTAACTTTGCCCACATATGTGTGAGGATATACAAGCGATTTAATACCTACAAAACTTGCTCATAAACATAATTTTCTTTTCATCTTTACTTATAATACAAAGATTTTGCAGAGAACAAGTCTTTAGTATTAGTATCCATCCGTTAACAACTTAACATTGCACATCTTTATGTGGGCCTGAGCGGTATACCTTATCATTGAACGTTAATCTTTTGACTATTATTTTTCTCATCTTATGCATGATTAACGCGCCTTGTAAAATAAAAAAAATAAAAATGGGTCTAAACGATGAAATTTTGGATTTTGAGGGGGCAGAGTCCCATAAGAAGTCTCTTCTTAGGGAGTTTGATCCTTGATTTTTTTCTTTTGATTTTCTGGGGATGTTTCGGAGCAATCCGATCAAGTAGTCTGAAAACCTGATTTTTGACTAAGAACAACTAACAATGGCCCGAAATAGAAGGATGATAGTTAGAAAGATTAATATTGTCTATAAAATAACAATCCATGTTACAAACATGTTTAGAATTTATGTTGATACAGTTCAGATTATATAATCCGAACTGTTTTTCCCTTGAAAAATGGTGTTTAAGGGGTGTTCGGATTATAGAAAAAAATCAAATAGCGCACCTTATTTTTTGAAGTTTTCGGATTATATAATCCGAAAAAATCCAAATTGGTGAAGAATTCATTTTTTCACCCTATAACAAAGGAAAAACTGAATTCGGATTACAAAATCCGAATTGCTCAATGACATTTTCGGAAAATTTACAGGACGTGCCAGTAAGGGATAGGTGGGAAAAGTAATAATCAAAATAAGTCTATTCTTTTTGCTTCTTAAATTTTTCTTTTTTTTCAATAGTAATTAAGTGTAGTTCCAAACTTTTTAGATCGATTTCAATATTCTTTGTTAAACATTGAATTTGAGCTTGCCTAAATGTCTTTTTGTGAAAACATTCTCTCATTCTACTAAAATAAAGTTGGAACTATTCCTACTCAAAATCCGTATCACTTCGAATATACACATAAAAAGAACAGCTTAGTGTCTTTCTGAGAAATACTTTTGGAGAAAAACAGTGTAAATCATGTCTGGAAATACATTTCGTGAGGTTTTTTTAGAAAAATGGATGGTTAAAGTTGTTTTTGAAGAAAAATACCATGAAATTGGTTTCAAGACCAAATTATTAGAAACAAACATCCATTAGATAGGGTTTGAAATTGAAAATTAAAAGTCTACATTTTTTTTTTTGACAGAAATTAAAAGTCTACATCTATCATAAACTTGTCGTTTATGGGCCACCATGCATGTGGTGTAGAAAGAAGATAAAAAAATAAAAAATAAAGAGGATACTTCTAAAAAAATGATAAAAGGTTAGGGTCTACTTAAAATGTGCAGATTGGGTTTAATATTTCTTATGTCTAATTTCAAATTACTTAATATATTTATTATTTTTCTCAAATATACCCTTTTTAATAAATATATATATTTTTTCTCAAATATATAGGTTTTATCCGATGATTGTCCCAATTAGTTTTGATGTGGACTTGTTTTTTCTTTTCGGGCTTAGGCCCCCTTTTAATACCAAAAAGGAAAAAGAACAATTTAGTAATAATACTTCACAAAATATTCACAATAATTAATATACGTCAAAATTGTTTATAAAGTGAGGGACCAAAATAGTGGTATATATTGGACATTTGACTTCATCCACAATATTGACTCAAAAATCTAACCACTAAAGACTAGTGTGCATATTTTCTTCTACACTAGTTTCTTCTTCCAAGTAACAAAAGCCACTATTACAACACTTGGTCGTGGCTTCTCTTGTTAATTTCTTAACCAAGATAAGATCAATAATATGTCAAAGCAGTTTTTTCTATTGGATAAGGTGTTGATATTTTGTGTTCTAGCTCTTGCATCTGCTCAAAGAGCTAACAACGTGAAGGCTACATATCAATCATACAATCCTCAGAAAATTAAATGGAACTTGAACACATCAGGTGTATTCTGTGCAGCTCAGGATGGGAACAAATCATTGTCATGGCGTAGTGAATTTGGTTGGACTGCCTTCTGTGGACCTGTTGGCAAAGGTGTTTGTGGCAAGTGCTTAAATGTATGTATGCATATGCTTTTGTTATTTGAGTTGTTTTTCTATTGTGCTTAAATCAGGTGGTCTAATTAGAAAATTGGATTCTCATTCATGTAGTTAAATGACTGCGTGACCGTCTTAAATCTTAAGTAAATTGATTTTTTTTTTGTTAAAAAATAAAAATACTAAGTTTGAGATCTAAATCGTCTAATTTTGATCAACTGGTCACACAGTCATAAACAACCTAAATGTGAGCAATCAACAATGACTATGGGGAAATCTCGATCCCCTATTTATTAGGAATAACCTAACACTATTGAATTGGATACTAACGACTAAATTATCAATGTACCAAGTTTGATGTTGTAAATATAAATTGCCAAATTATTCATGTTTAATTTGGTTTAAATATACTTCTATTCTCTCAATTACATCACTTTTCTTACTTGTCCATGGACTAATTGCTGGTCGATTGCAGGTGACAAACAAAGAAAATGGGATTATAGTCTCTAAAATAGTAAGAATTGTTGATACGTGCACCAACGGAGGGCTTGAGTTAGATATTGATGTGTTTCAAAAGCTGGATAGCTATGGGACCGGGAATGCTCATGGTTACCTTATGGTGGATTATGAATTTGTGGATTGTGGTGAGTAGAATATTTATCTCTTTTATCATGTTAAGTTGATTATGTTAGTTTTAGTCATCAATCTAAGTTACTTAACTTTGTAGTCTATCTAATAATAAAGATTTTTGTATAGAAAAATGTTACTGATTAGTTGGTCAGAGAAGAAAATTGTTAACTGCGTGTATCAAACTCTGAAATTTATTTTTTAAATCTGGGTTTTCCCACACCAAGTTAAATCAATTTTTCCCCATAAAATTTGGATGCGGGTTGGTTTGGTTTGGCCGGATTGGATTTGTTTGCATACCTAGCATAGGGATAGACACAAAGTGAATTCTGCTCTTTACCCAACAAAAATGTTTATTCCCAATTGAAATGACTGTGTATAATACTCATAGAGATTTACACTAGCGTGAGTTAACTCATGCAAAGATTTACACTAGCATGAGATAACTCACACAACACGAGTTATGTCACGCAGAATTAACACTAACATGAGTTAACTCACACAGAGGCATTTTCGGAAGTTTGATTGAAAATGAGCAAAACATGTTGGAGAAGAGCAGAATTCACACAAAGTTATAATTACTTTCCCGCTCTAAAGTAAGAAAATTCAAACTCGGCCAACAGACATAAATTACTTATTTTCAAACACATTTTTAACTATTTTTTTTAGAAGAAATGCACAAAAGATCCTTTAAGGCAGGTTCATGTAATTGTAGTTTAATAAACAAAAACCTTGAACGGATAAATCCATTTTGTGTATGTTTGATATCACGGTCGCTATGTTAGAATAAGATGACATATTGACATGCCATGATTTTCCAAAAACTATCGAGTATAGTTTTTAAAAAATTAAAGTGGATCACCGTGAATCTGATATACTTCCTATCATACCAAACATATGTTTTGACAAGTTTAAGATGAGGATCTGAGGGAAGAAGTTGACATGTAGAACTAATAAACTTTTATTTTTTGTCGGTTTTTTGAAAATTTACAAAAAGTAGTCATATAATATTTGCAAGATTAAACATGGATTTAATTCTTAATTTTATTTTTTGTGAGGAATAGTCTGCCTTAAATCTGTTTAGAATTTCCTTTTAGAAGCATATATATTAATGTTTAACCAAAATTGGCAAGCAGATTGCAACACAAAAGGTGGGAATTGTGGTTACATCTCAACAGAGACGCGACGACAAGCAATTGATGTATCGTCAAAAAGCGAAAGGTCATTCAACATATCAATAACCAAAACTCATCCAATTGGTATTACTACTCTTTCATATTCATTCTTATTCATACTTAGAGCAATACTATTTAAGAAAAATATTGAGTGCATGTTGGCTCATAAAACTATCAGGACAATATTTGTCGAGATACATAGCAATAACCTCTTACTTAAGTTACATTTATTTTTATAAAAAAAATAAAAAAATTATGTGAGTTGAACTTCAGATTCATAAAGACTGGTCTCAAGGTTTATGAGAGTCTTTACAGAAATATTTATAAATCAATTGCATCCTCACGATGGCAGCAGAATTTGAATTCTTATCCTTGCGGCTTAGTCAGGATCACTTCTAAGATTTTGATGGGCTAAGGGCAAACCTATAATTTAGACCCTAGCTAATAAGTATATAAAATTCTTGAATTCATAAAGTGTGTATAATTTTCTTTAAGATGATTGTTTTTATTACGCTAAAAAATAATAGAATAAAAACATCAAACTTCATGAATAATTTACAACAAAAACAATATGCGTTATGCACATGTTTAAAGTTAACCAACCATTTTCTTTCAAAATTACCCATTTCAATTCCCTTATAAGCCATTTTTCAATTACAATGTCTAGGGTTTTAGCATCAAGAATACCCGAGTTGTTGTTATATAACTTGATTGTTAGGAAGAGGCTGCTACACTTGAAATCTGAAAAGTTTAATGGTTATGCATGTAAAACTCAAAGAGCATGGGGTTGCCACACTAACCTTTAGGTTCGATTCGCCCCCACCAATTATTGTATATTGGATGCAATATTTCGAATCTCCTTCAAGATAATATGAGTTCCTTGATGTATATTGCACAACCACACCAAGTGTATCTCCTAACAATATTTTACATATGTATGGTTCCAACAATTCGCTCATCCATTAGAGAATTGATGGATAATTTAGAGTAAGAGAATAAGGGAGAATTATGTTGTTAATGTAAAAAAATTCTTGTTCTTGTTGTTGTGTCCAAATTAATGCGTAAATGTCAAGCATTTATAGTGCATTATATGACCCTTCACATGAGAGAAAACACTCATCATTTGACTTGAATCAATGCTATGGTTCATTAAGCACCCTTTTGCCAAAGGTTATGATCATATACACTTGAATCAATGCTAAGGTTCATTAAGCACCAATTTGTCAAAGGTTATGATCATATACACTTGAATCAATGCTAAGGTTCATTAAGCACCCCTTTGGCAAATGTTCTAATGTATATAAAAGATTCCCATGAAGAGTTACAACTCTTGGTGAAGAGTTACAACTTTTGGTTCTAATGTGATTCCATTATTTTGGAAATCACCAACAAGCCTCCACCATTTTCAAAATACTAAATCTCATAAATCCGGAAATTTAATGTCTTCAAATAATGGTATCTCACGATTTGAACCATGCATTACTTAGTAAGTTAAGTTTTTGCTCATTCTCAAATAGTATGGTAGGCAAGCTTTGAACCAACTATTCATTAGAACAAGTGTGCATAACTTGCACATAGAATCTCGGTACCGTTGATAAAGAGACTTGTAAAATGACACATTAAGAAGGCCTCGTGTCATATATCCCTTTTCATGAGAACTTAAGAGTCAAACCTTAAACTCCGTGAAGCGGCCAACATTCATTCTCATATATGTAAACTATATCGGGAATGCCCCATAAGTATGCATTTCAGCAAATATATGCTATATGTTTATTAAGAGGAAAACCTCATCTTACCTATTATCTTCTTATGGTCCAAGTACTTATTCCCTTGGGATGTATCTATTGTCAAGTACTTCAATCACTCTAATAGTATACTTTTACCATTGAACCCAAGACTTGAGTTTCCACCATTGGTGATCAATTAGATTTGGGTTTGTACCACATCCCTAATAATGTCTTCAATGTATTCAACATCATTTCCAAAGACATCATATCCTTGTCAATCATTTCGTCAAATAATTGCAAGATTTTCTTTTAACTTTTATAAACTTTGAATATTCAATTCTTCACATAAAATTTGTATTCTCGTAGCTATGTCTATGGATCAACTTATATACTCTTGATAGTGTTCATCTACTATCATTAAACCATGATACTATTGTCAATTCGAGTATGTTATACTAATAGACAAAATTTTATATCATTACACTTTTGCTATTAATTTATTTAACATGCATTTAAATTTGAACTTCAATTTTTCTTTTATATCTGACCAAAATATATCATACATTGAATGTATTAAATATACGTAGCAAAATAAAACATGATCATAAAAGAATGTAATAACCTATTTTTACTTCAAAAGATGGGTTTAAACATCTAAGTCATATACTCCACATAAAATTAAATATAGCACAAACATTTTAATCTTCGTTATCATATAACTACCACATTTATCATAAATTCATTGTATTAAATTCAAGTTTGATGTTTGAATATGTTCAATGCTAATTTTAATAAACAGTCACATAGAAAATCAATGAGTCAAAATCATTAATATTCTCTATAAGTTTCCTCCATGAACATATGTCAACTTACAATAATTCAAAACATACCCAAATTATTTTAATATCATGATAAACAAGAAATTAACAATTACTTTTAATATTATCATGTACATATAATATGAGAACACCAATTAATTTCTTAGACCTAACAACAATATCTTTAAAACATGCCCTTGATATTCTGATAATTATTAGCTCTACTTTCATAATCAAATAAAATTATATGCAAGCATATAATATATTCATTTAAACAAATTAGATATTTATTAAAATAATTTTTCCTGACACACGTATGGTTCACCTAGTGTAATATTTATCATCCATCATTTTCAAACAATTTAAAACAAAGTCACATATTTATCCAAAATACTTACCTAATTCCGTACTTATATGCATGTATTGATCCAATTTAAAACAGAGTCACATATGAATAAACTAACCATGAAGTACAATAACATTGTCAAAATTGAAAAATCGACCACACCTCCACCTTCCTACAATCCCACGCAGTAAACAAACTTGGGTTGGACATCGTTCGATCACGGTTAGAAAACGGGTGAAAAACCCCAATCAGAAGTGACCGACAGTTGTGAATATCTCATCCATTTCAAACGATTTAGGTTTCTGGTTACTTTTGGTGGAGGTTTACTCAGGTAGCGGTTTATTCGGATGGTTTGCCTCAGATTCGTCTCCAACAAAATTCAGAAAGAAACAAAGATTGAAACTTTTGAAGGATGTAAAAAGGTCATGGTAGTCATGAGTTTTGAATGATGGTGTTTAAGTAAGGGATGAATCTTATTGCACATTGAAAACTAAAATCTTAGGTTAATCACATTCTATGACTGAGATTGAAGCTTCTTAGAGAGAAAGAGGGAGGCGAAGAGAAGAGAGAGAAGGAAACAAACAAACAAGTTTTTTTGTTTGTTTAAAACAACAAAGTATTATTGATAAACCACCATACACACCAGAAGTACGAAGCAACAAGGGAATACATCCACACTGAGATTGAAGATGAAGAGAAGAGATATAACCAAACAAACAACATAAAACGACACATATGATATTGATATGATGTAATTTGATTTTCTTGCTTGTGTTATTGGGTTTGGGCCATATGTGGGATTTTTTGTATGTTGCCCAACAAAAAAGATCAGTAGTATGGCAATAATAGCATACCATTAGTTAGATATGATTTTCGTTGGGCCAGATTTACGGACTCGAAGCCGACCAACAATAACCAATTGAACCCATTGTTGGGCTACTCGAATAAACCGGTATACCCGTATCATTTGACCAACTGCAAACTGGCTTTCCAGTCCGGACGGTTTGGGTCAGTTAATAAAATTATGTCTAACACTACAATAAACCACCTGGTGCACCTACCGAAGTGTGAAAAGAATAACCATGTGACAGGGTGCCATAAATGGGAGCACATAAATAATCATAAAAAATAGAGAACTTCGTTTCTATAGTACATAAAATAGACATATTTTTTCCAGCCACTGACTTATGCACCTCTTTCTGTTTCTCAAAACCACCCAATTGCATAACATTCCATGAAATAATCTTCATAATACTCCCTCGACACCCTAAAACACACTAACAAATATTCGGACCCTTCCAAAACTTTTTCTCTGAGTCCAATTTCATAACATTCCATGAAATAATCTTCATAATACTCCCTCCACACCCGCAAACACACCAACAAACACTCACACCCTTCCAAGCCTCTTTCTCCGAATCCACCTCCTTCATACTCTCCATCTTTTTGACCCCTCCCTCCATGCTACTCCTTTCACCTTTTTTTCTAGTCCCCCACTATAGACAACACATCAAACATATTCAACTCATCTCCTTTATATTTCATCCTTATAGCCTTGCCTATCTCCCACACATCTTCCATCGCTAAATTATCATTACCATGCAACACAACCCAATTCTTCCATCATTATTTACAAATGAAGTGAAATTTTCAGAATGCGCAATTCCCCCCCACTAACTGCGCTCTTATGCACATTGGTATGATTAAATTGAAGCCTCTTATTTGTGGTTTTCGTCAAAGCCTTAAGCACTGCTTTCCTATCTTTCCTCGGAAGGCAAGCCACCCTTTTTAAGCTATGCACTGAACATTTAAGCAGACTGCCTAATTTTTTCTTAGTAAAACACTAAACTTTGTTAGAACGGACTGATTTTTTTTTTTTACTTCTTTTGTAGAAAAAATAATCCATACATCTCCATGATTATGATCATTAATCCACTATAGACTCTATGGCCAGACAAGGTAGACGGGGTTAATTCGGTGGATAAGCATTAGCACAATAAAATTTCTTTGGAAGAGAAGCTTTCTTTTGAAGAGAAACATTACTCTCACTCTGAATAATATTACCCGGAGGTGTGTCTTCCTTACCATTTATTGCAATCAATTCGTATTCTTTATTAGCTTTACTATTAGAAGAAATAAGGTGCGCCATGTGCACATCGTCCGATTCAAAATGAATTGAAGCAGAATTATAATCATTATCAACTAAATAAGCGTCTTCTCCCAAAAGAAAACCTCATTCCTTCCGAATTTTAATCTCAACCACAAACCCATCCACAATAATCTTATCGACAAAATTAATCACCTCTAGGGAATGTGTAGAAATAAAAACATGTGCGTAATCTAACCTTTCTTTATCCAAGCTACAACTATCTACACTAAAAAATCGACCACAATCAAAGACATAATTTAAAGAAATTTTTGTTCCAAGCATGTACCGAAATACCACAAATCTGAACCCACACACCTCTCTCTTACGTCAACACTTATGGATTTCAACCCTTTAAAGAATTAAAAAGTGTACTAAAGAAAGTCCAAAGCATCATTAACAATTGTAGCCACCTCAACAAAACTAGATCACCTTCCATTGGAATAACGTTAAAACCATCAAATCTAGTGTCGATGATACATTGTTGAATTATAGGAATAGATTCTCCGTTGATAACAGAATGTACCATACCATTATTTTCCTAGTACACATCTTCTATAAGCATACATTACTTTTGCACAAGCTGAACCCAAGGTGCAATTTGAGGCCTTTTAATGACACATGAACACATCTTATTTACCATTGTATCCATGTACGACCTCACCTCGACCTCCTTACTCCCCAATACCACTAAATCCATCCTATCCTTAACATTAGGCTCCTCCTCCACTTTCGTCCCCAACAAATTCCCCTCCCTCTCCATGATTTCCACATGATTCTCCTTCCTCATCAGCGCAACCAAAGCACCACCCCTCCACCATCCCCATTACTCTAACTGTTTTTCTCCCTCAACCCTCTTATCCTTCCCCCTCTTGAACCCTCGCCAAAACCCCCTCTCCTTCGAAACAACTTCCTTACTCTCAAACCTATCAAAACGAGCAACCTTAGCCCATATCTAATACTAACCAAACAAAACATTATTCAAAGCCTGTGATAGTTTTCCAATATCTCAGACATTACTGAACCTGATGAAACCATACACATGCCCATTAAAATTACAGTTCTTTGCCAAATACACATCCCACACACCTGAAAACCCTTCCTCAAATAGAAATACATAATTAATTTCGGCACATTAGTGAAATAGAAAGACACAAACCTTTTGTAATGAGACCTTAACTCCTCATTTCTCTTTTTCAACCGCAAACCTGATGGCATATGCTCAACATGGGGTTCCCCTTGCACCTGCACACCATGCACGCGATCACCAAAAGAGTGACTGCCAAAGTTGTGACCTTGCACAACCCTAACCCTAGACTTCCTTTGCCAATACCTATCCATCCCATAATCTCCATGCCATGAGCTCTGATGAGCAAAACCGCAAGTGTACGCTTTTACTGAAGTAGTAAAAAGAGAGTATCGTTCCAACAAGGAGTTGTTCAATTTAATTAACTTTTAAGAGATGATTAGAAGAAAGTTTGATTGTAAAGATTGGGTTTTTAAAGGTTAAAAACAATAATAATAAAAAGCGCCTTGGGATTATTGGTTCATCATAACAACGAATCCTTCACAAAAAAACCCTAAACCAT
>Ga0315914_1008188_pt1 | contig 14105 bp, 9 predicted proteins | sample MpolenodulesMG_FD_203920 | JGI IMG/M metagenome (GOLD analysis project Ga0315914, IMG submission 203920) | Medicago polymorpha root nodule microbial communities from Los Angeles, California, United States - elongated nodules | ecosystem: Host-associated > Plants > Roots > Nodule | place: USA...
CTTGGGGGCCAAAACTGCTACAATTGCAAAACTTAGGGGGCTGTTTTGTAGTTTTTTTTCTTAGGGGGCCAAAATCGCAACTTTGGGAAAGTTAGGGGGCTAAAACTGCAATTAAGCCTATTTAAAAATGTAGAACAGTAGAAGTATCTAGACGACGAAACTAATAATGGCTTGACAACAAAAATCTATAAAGATAAGATGTCAAAGATGCAAGAGATTTAACTAATCTTGTTTCTTTTCTTCTATAGGAATGGCATTCTTTTTAATGTTTTGAAGTCTAAAAGCTTGGTATTCCTTTTGATGTTCTGAAGTCTAAAAGCTTCAAGTTGATGATTGAAGCTGTTGAAAATTAAAGGTCACATGAAGCCTTCAAGTCACCATGAGATTAGGGTTCCCTTGCTAAAAATGGAACTATAGAGCTCACAACGAAAAATGTTAAAAGGGTTTTGAGATAGAGCAAACTCAATATAGAAAAGTTTAGGACATTGATCAATTTCTTATCCATTCTTCAAGTGGGACTATATTCATAAGTATAATTGATGGTTCTAGCAATATGAAGATCTGAATGAAGATATTTGAGCTCTTGGACTCATTTGTTCAAGATATTGGAGAGCAAAATGTTGTACAAGTTGTTAGTGCCAATGGTGGCAACTATGTCTTAGCAGGTAAGAATGTTATTACAAGTGTTTAACATTATGTTAAAACCTATTCAAAGAATTCCAAGTCCCACATAGAAAAGATAGGCATGAAATGAGTTTATAAAGAGTGACACCATTCACTTTACAAGCCAGTTTGAAAAAACCAAGAAATAGCAACTTAACTCTCCTACATTTTTAAGTAAAATATAAAGGAAAATCCTGTGTTATGCCAGTTACAATTGAAATTATAGAATTGGACCACCAACAGTGGTATTTATGTTTGAATGGAAGATTCAGATATTGTTGTGGGAAGGATACTAATGGGAAGACCAATGTGACTGCTGAACATTTTATAGATGAGGTACATTCCTCTGGTTTAAAATATTCAATTGGGGAACCATCAATTTCTACCCACGTGTCCACCAAGTAAAGTCAAGTCTAGTGAAGTTAGCATCTTCAAAAAAGATGAGACAAGATCGAGAAGATTGCAAAATGAAATTTCCACCTGAAAGAAGAGATACTATTGGATACTTTTAGGTGGAAGACAACATGATAACTGGGGTTGATGAAGAGCATATTGATGACAAACAGAAATTTTTATCCAACAGCACCAAGTGATGTAAATGTTGCTTGGTGACTAAATGGTTGAAAGAGAAATTGAGTGGAAAAAATGTTCGTGAAGATACTTATGCAATTCAAAAGTAGACGGTGAAAAACTAGCCATCAAGGATCAATCATGAAGTATGTGAATCTTGTACATGTTTCTTCATAGGAATCCAATGGTTGTTTAGTCGAAGAAGTTCACAGTTTGGATGATAATATTTGTGTTACATCAGAAGCTGCTACAATGTGTCTTGATACATAAGTAGGTGCCAAAACACTAATGAGAAGACCAATATGATTGTTGAAAATATTGTAGATGAGGTTCATTCATCTAGTTTTGAAGATTCACATGGAGCACTAGTTCAGTTTATGCAACCTGATTCATTAGGTGATGTGGAGACTGTTACTAAAAATGAAGATACACCAACATATGATGATATTGGACTGTTACTATGACCTTAAATGATTATCTTTATTGCCACAACATCATTAAGTCCAATATCATCATTTGTTGGTGTATCTTCATTTTTGGTAGCAGTTCCTATGAAAAAACTATTTTTTGAACTTCAAGACCACTAGTCTTGCATCACTTAATGGCAGAGTTGGCAGAAACTGAACTGGTATCCCATCTAAATATTCAAAACTAGATGAATGAATGTCATCCATAATATCTTCAACAATTACATTGGTCTTCTCCTTAGTACATTCAGCACGTATCAGGGCACATTATAGCAGCTTCTGATGTAACACAAATAATATAATCCAATTTGTGAAATTCTTCAACTAAATAACCATTGGAGAAACATGTACAAGATTCACATACTTCATGATTGATCCTTGATGGCTATTTATCTTATCTAGTTTTTCAGCTTCCTCTTCTACTTTTTTATCTAGTTTTTCAGCTTCGTTTTCTACTTTTTTAATTCCACATGTATATTCGTGAGCAACATTCGTTTCACTCAATATCTCAACTTCTCCCCCTCCACCATAGTTACCAAATTCGTATGAAGCAACATTTACATCATTACGTGGTGCAATTCCCGATTGTCATCAATGTGTACTTTATCGACACCAATTTGCATTTTTTTTTTTTTTTACGAAGATGCTAACTTCACTTCATAGGCATTTCAAACAGAATCAGTCATTTGATGATTATTAACATCTCTACTATACTTGACTTCACGATTCTAGATTTGCTTCATTTATCTAGCCTCCATTTATTGTTCATTTATGAGAGATAAAGACACAAGTGATATATTAGTGGGACCATGTTAACAAGTGGACCCACTAATGGGCCCTACTAATCATAAACCACTTGTGTCTATCTCTCTCATAAATGGACATAAAATGGAGAGTAGATAAATGGAGCAAACCTAGGTTTTGACTTCACTTGGTGGACAAGTGGGTAAAAATTGATCTGATTCTCCAATTGGGTTTTTTAAACCAGATGAATGTACCTATTCAGCAGTCACATTGTCTTCCCAGTAATATCTTTCCAATGAACAGTGTTTGAACATTCCATTTGAACATAAATACCACAATTGGACCCCACTTCTATAATTTTGACATTTAATTTGTCTTCTACAACTGGCATGACACATGGCTTTCCTTTTCGATCTCCTCAAAAATGAAAGAGAGTTGTGTTTCCATTTCTTGGTTTTTTCAATTTTTGATAGTGGTATTGATGTTCGAAAGGAAGATTTATTATTGTTGTTGGGAAGGATACTAATGGGAATTGTGTTTCCATTTCTTGGTTTTTTCAATTTTTGATTGTGGTAGTGATGTTCGAAAGGAAGATTTATTATTGTTGTTGGGAAGGATACTAATGGGAAAACCAGTGTGATTGTTGAACATGTGCATCCATCTTGTTTAAAATATTCAGTTGGTGTACCAAATAAATTTCGAGTCCATGAAGTGAAGTCAAATCTAGTGATGTTAATATTCATCACATGGTTGATTCAGACACTGCTGCTAGAGCCTAGAAATGCATATGCTTGTTTAATAATGTCAGAATCTTCGTAAAACATGCAAATTGATGGTAATCAGGAATTGCATCCAACACCAAGTTATGATGTAAATTTTGATTCAAAAGAATTCGGTAACCATATGGTGAAGGGAGAAGTTGAGAAATGGAGTGAAAAAACAGACTTTCATAAAGATACTTATGAAATTAAAAAAATTGAGCGTGGCGCTGAAAATGTAGATAACATTAATATTGTATCAAAGCCTGTTGATTCGGGCCATCCAACATTTATATCCACGCGCCAAGAGTGGCACATCTTTTGCATCTTTGACATAGGAATCTTTTATAGATTTTTATCGTCTAGCCATTGACAATGTAGTATTCTGAGATAGTTCTGGATTTTTAAACATAAGCACATCTAGTGGACTTTTAACGTTACTCTTGGCAACAAGTTGAAGGTCTTTCTTCTACCCGAATATTGGATATTTCTTGCACATCATTCTCCTCCTCCTCAATAATATCCATCTCACTCATAAAGGATCATTAGTAGCTGTTTATCAAAAGCCTCTTTGATTTTGAGCTTTATTTCAGCTGTTATTTTTCTACAAGCCTTTATGTCACCCTTTATCCCCAGAAAACCATAAGTGAGCATGGATAATAGAGAGCTTTTGCCTTGAGTTCATAGTAACATTGCCGAAGAAAGCTTTGGGGTTAACATGCAAAAGGAAAGGAACAAAGTTTTTTGGGTTCGAAGAAGAAAGAGAGGAATAGAGATCCATGTTTTTGCAGAAAAATGAGGAAAACAGAGCAAGAATGTGAGTATTGGTTGCGCTCGAAGAAAAAGTAGGATCCCTTAAAATAAATTGAAATGACCAATATAAACAAAGAGGTAATTAAGGTATTTCATCTGTAAACCATAATTGCAATCGCAAACACGCAAATTGGGTGCGATTTGGTCATGATTTGCGGCCGCTACCACTACACCTGTTGAATGCACATCGTTGGCTGATTGCATCGCAGTGGATGCCACCACACCACTGTTTTGAGATTATCCGCTATAGCGGCATGATTGACCATTTTTTCTTATCTAATCTCTAATTTAAACTAAGTCAGAGAACAATTTGTGTCAATGTTACCAAACAAATAATTAAAATTTTTGAGCCCTTTTAATTTAAAAAAGAAGGATTGATAACGAAAGAAAAACAATCAACCTCAGGTCTCAAATTTCCATTGAACATTAACAACCAAACTAACCTTCAAATTTATGTTCTTTCTCGTGATCTTCATAGCCCAGACTTCGAGCAACAAAATTTAGCTCCTTCACAACGAGCTGTACACAAATTAAACATCCAATTTATACACACATTAACAAAAAGTACAAAAGACAAGATAAAGAAGCCAAAGCTTTACACGCACATGATGTATTGTATACCAAAATAACTAAACATGGAATTTACACTTTAAGTTTAAGCAATGATCAACTAGTAGTGTATACAAATTATATTCCATTTTGACAATGTAATAATTAGTTAGTGAAAAAGAATTTCTGTCATGGAGATTGTAGACATCAAACAACTCGATTCACGTAATTTACAAAATGAAAAATTAATCATCAGATTGAAGACTATTAATCAATATAGTCCCTCAGTCAATCAACTCTACGAACCGCAAAATAGAGATCAAAGATCAACAAAAACCTTAAACAAAATTTTGCGAACATGCTTCAACTGATCATACATTGAAAAACATAACAACTCCACATATTAACAAACTTCTATTTTAACTATTAATTTGTTCTAACATAAGAAAAAATTATGGAATTGTCACCACTGCAATTTTAAAAATCAAAACAATAATGTTTCTAAATCCAAAAGTTAAAAAGGGGGAGAAAAGTAATGGACCTTATAACCCAATTCACTGTTACCATCGAAAGAATTCAAATAACCTGAAACACAAATCAAATCATTTGGTTTCAAGTGTTCATAAGCAATTTCAGCCATATTCTTCCACATCATAAGAAACACCCTGTTAACAAAACGGAACGTTCTTCCGAATCAAAACAACAATAATTTATTTTCAAAAAAAAAAAAAGGAAAAAAAAGAAAAGAACGAACCAAGAAGGCGAGCTATCAGGTTTGTTAGAATTTCGAACGCGAAGGATAGTGTAAACTCCAAAATAACCAGATTTTGAGTTCACGCGCTTTACTTCACGCGCCACCGAACCGATGAAGCTAGCGGTGTTAGCTAGCTGTGGTTTCCATTTGATCGTTGCGGGACGCTGGAATTTGAGGGCGTGGTTGTAAACGGCGCTGATTCCCGGTACAACGTCGTCGAAGTAGTGCGATGATGATTTTGTCGGGTGATTTGTTGTGGAGAATGAGAAACATTTGTGCAATATCGATGGAGTTTGAATTGGTTTTGTGAAGAAGGAGCGAAGAATGAAGGGATTTAGTTTCATGGAAGATTCCGGTGATCGGCGTTCATCGCCGGTGATGTGATGAATTTGGCGGTAAGTTTGTTTGGCTTTGTTTCACTGTCTCAAAAGTTTATAGGGTTTTGTGCTTTATACATTGAGAACTGCTCTTTAGCCAAACGTTTCTGCTCATTTTCAAGTAAAATTCCAAAATCATCCCGGCGTAAGTTAACTCACGCTGCGTGACGCCGCGTGACTCACGCTGGTTTCTTTTTCACTTGTCCAAGTTCAATAAAATGCCTACTCTCTTTCTCTTTTTATGTCATTGATTATAGTGGTGTGCTGTGATTAGATTGCTCATAAAGAAGTTTTTTTGTTGTGTTTTATGTCAATTTGCATCACAAACATGCAAAACATGGTGATGACATGTTGCCATGTAATGGAAGGAAAATGGTGGAGATGAAGGAAAGCATGGTGATGCAAAACATGGTGATGAGTGATGACACGTTGCTCATTTCATTGACTCAAATAATTAGTGAAACACCACACACCAAATCACTTTCTTAAACATAATTCACCACCAATTAATGTGCTCCTTTCCTTTTCTTTTGGAGAATGAATGAGTATTATTGAGTAGTAGTAGATGGGGGGGCAGAGTATGCAGTAGTGGTGTGAAAGTGAGAAAGAAAACCAGCGTGAGTTAACTCACGCTGGAATTCAATGTGTATTTTTAGCGTGAGTTAGTTCATATAGATGTATTTTGGTCTTTTTATTTGGGAATGAGCAAAAACCTTTGGGGTAAAGAACAGTTCTCTTACACATTTTGTTTAGGGTTTAATTAAACGGTTTTTGGGGTTTTATTATTGGGCTAAAGGTGTTTAACTGATCAAGCCCGATTAATATTTATTTCTAATCACGCCCTTCAAAATACTGTTACTACCCCTTAATAAAATAAAATACTATTGCTAATTGGAGAGTAATGTACTTTTTAACCAATTAGAGAGTAATGTTAGGTACACCAACTAACAATCATTCATCTATTACGGTCAAAAAACAATCATTCATCTATTATAATCAGATTAGTCATGATTTTGCATGAGTTCTCAAATAGATTATGAGATAGTGTTTATTTAATTTAAAAAAAAATAAAAATTGGAGTCTATTAAATTGGCTAGATAAATTTATATTTAATCACTTACTATTAATTGAACCAGGATTTGCTACAGTTGAATTATCCCAAAGTTACACAGTTTTTAATTTAGGTCATTGGATTGGATTACAAAATTGTGAGTCTTGTGACATAAACCCATCCAACAGCTAAGAATAAATCTGAGGAAAAATTTACAGCACCAAATTCGTGTCCCTATTAATTAGATGTTTATATTTTAGTAACTTGCTATCATTTTCGTCTTTAAATTTAATCGCTTAAATAGATCATGAGATTATAAATATATTTATTTATTTATTTTTAAATTCAAACATTTGCTTAGTTGAAACATCATTGTCTCCTGGATTAACAATAAATGGTTCATATTTTAAGCTCTTTTTAGTTAAGAAAACAAAATATACATATTTTCTAGGCCATTAAATCTTGATCCAACGTCCATGATGTGTCTTCTATAATGTGAATTTATGGCATTTCAATTACATGAAATCCAATTCCATAGCCAACAAATTAGGGTATTGATCTGCTACATCCAAATTTTATCTACATCCTCTACCTCTCTTTTTTATTACCACACATGACACATTTTTATTACCACTCTTTTTTTTTGTGTGATAATTTTGGTGACAATCATTCTTTTTATGGTTATGCATATTTGGCGAAGAATAATCAACAATTATGAATTGTAAAACTCAAAAACATGTTTGTCAATAGTTGGTTGGATCAAAGTACTACCTGATTGGTTCTCTTAATTAGCAATGAAGTCTCAATCTCCATAAAACATACAAGGATATACCCAAAGAAAAACATGGAAGAAATGAAACAAAATTTGTGCATATGCTTCTATATTAGATATACATCAAAGAACCTCAAAATATAGCACATAAACTAATTAGACTTTGGTGCTAAAGAATTTTGATTAGCACATATATAAAGAGTGCTGGGACATGATCATAATCTCATATGTATAATTACAATATACATTATATTATATATGTATAATAGTAACATATTACAAATTCTGTTTACACAACTTGATTAAACCTTGTTGATCGGTTCATATTACAAAATTTAACAAATGAATACAACTTGAGAAAATTAAAAAACAACTGAATAAACACTTGAGAAATTGCATCTATAGTCCAAATCCAGACAATCTTCCCAAAATCCCTTGTCTATAAGGCAAGAAAGTTCTCTTCTTCATATCTTGTGACTCAGCTTTCTTCATAGCATAATGCATTTCATGAGCTGAAACTTGAGCCTTTTTTCTTGACCCATGATGTGAAAACGAATCAGAAGATCTAAAGCTGCTTGAACCTTTAACTTCTTCACTAGTATTCTTCTTATACCCAACAAAATATTTCTTCAATGGATCCTTGTTTGAACCTCTTCCTTCTGAAGCACTTCTAAACAACAATAAATCACTCAATTTCCATCTCCTCGAACCCTTCGAAATCGAACCAGGACCTGTACTACTGTTTGATATCTTTGATTCCTCTTTGTTTCTACTAGGTTGTTGCTGTTTTTGAGAATTTTGTTCTTCCAATTCTGATATGTAGTTTGATTTTCTATAAGGAGAATGTGATCTTGAACTTCTTCTACCAGAATTATTCAATGATGACTCTATTCTCTCTCTGTCTCTTCCTCTTCTTTCATCAAAAGCTTCACCAGAATTTTTTTGTTGCTTCTTAGGTACAACAACCTTGGATTCTTCATTAGTAAATGGTTTGATTTTGCCACCATGAAAGAGTTCTTCAGCTGAACGAGTCGACGATTTATTTGATTCATGGTTGACAGAGAAAGCAAAACCACCTTGGTTATCATCATCATCTTCATCAACAACGTTGTTGTTTTTGTTGGTTGATGATGTTTGATCAATTATGGACAAGTAATCCATTTCACTATATAATTCAGAAAGCCTAGATGGACTTGAAGGGGCACTTAAGTAAAATTCACCAAAACGTTTTGGTGAAGATGGAGGACTTAGATATGGTGAACTCATTGTTCCACTACTAAAATTGAATGTATCCATATTAGAACTTTGTATCATCACTTCCATAATTCTTGATATCAATCTAGGTTTTTTTTTTTGTATGTGTGAATTGGCTAAGAGAATGGTTGTTGAGTTTTTGGGTTGTTTAGCAAAATGATTATGTGAAAAGTTGAGTGTAATATGTTTATATATGCAAGTATAGGGAAGGTGAGAAGAAGGATCAAATTGGACATTTAGATGTGAAAGGTTAAGGGGTTGTTTTGTTGACCATTATATTGGTCGTTATTATGGGGTAAGTTATTATTGATTAAGCCGCCTTATAATACCGTTCACCATTTTTTAATATGAAAATGAAAATTCTAACTTCATGAAGCATGTGTGTGGATATAAAACAATTTGTTGTTGGTCCACATGGGTGAATTTTGTACTATGGTTTGGTAAGCAAGTGTGTAATTTTCTTTAATGAATAAGCAAGTATGTAATATGTAACTTGTAGTTGTGGCTAAACTCGATTTAATCTATCAAACAAAAAAAAATCTTGATTAAATCTGCTAAGGGCATACAGCTTGCAGGGTTGAAGTTGACTGGTGCATTATATTTATGTGCACGTTTTATAGTAGGTAAAGTTTGTAAATAATTATATTATATACACCAAGACATTCATGTTCTCTTTTTAATATTACATGTTTTCCATATATTATATCCCTAAAAAAAAATGTTTTCCATATATTATTGGATGAAATTTTAAGTTGACTATTTCTTCATGTTTAGGAAATTAATGATTGAGAAGGTGGAAAACTGAGCAGTTGAGAGAACCATTTCTCTTTTCATTTCATGATATTTATAAACTGAATAAATTGAATTTACATAATAATGTACAATGTATCGTTTATATAGATACTGTCATAGATCACTTAGAAAAAGATTAAAGAAATCCCAATTTATAACTATAACAAGAGATAGATTTGTAACCTACTTGCTAACAAGTCTAACCGATTCAAATAACTAAAACTAATCGGTAACAAACCGTTTAACGAAGAGCGTGTTACTTTAGACTTTGTTAGAGAATTTGAAGGAGATGGGAAGAAAATGCTTTAAGAGGATGAAAAATATAGGAGAAAATTGAAATCTTTAATATATTTTTAAAGAGTATCTTTTTAAAGAATGATAAATTAATGTTTATTATTAATATATTCTTAACTTTACTAATATTACAACAATATAGGTTAAATTTGAAAAATTTATATAAATGCTCCAAAATCTCCCACTCAATATAATTTTTGAGTTTTGCAAGAAGTGATGTCTCCCACAACATTATAAGTATTTAAGGGTGGAAAGACTAAGTGCAAGTATACATTGTCCAAGTTATAGTATACAAAAGATATTGATTCCACAGGGACTAAGAGCTATAACTTTCTATAACTTTCCAGTAGAAACCTTGTTTGCAAGAAAATATAATAAGTCATTTGTCGCAATAATAAAAATAAAGATAAAGGTTTAGGAAACAAAGTTAAAAAGACATAGAAGTTTTCAAAGGTAAAAGTGTGGTTTAAACAAAGAATCAGTTCTGACAGAGCTTTAATATGTTCTACATAGCTATGACTTTCTACGGCTTCTTGGCAACCTGGTGCCCTTTGGGGTCTTTCGACTCAATCATTATCTTAAGCATGTGAAGACGTCCTCTCAGGGTATAATTACAATACTTAACACGCAACGTTGCCTAAGTAATCTTAACTCTATATCACTAAGAACTAGCACTCATGCTCATCTATGTAGAAGATGAGATGAAGTGACAACTCTAGTGCTGCTAACTATAGTTGGAACTTGGTCGCTCAATTCACAATGTAAAATTCAGAACTCCTAGCACTACCATGTGGTTGTCCCTTTATAGTACAGGTAAACCGCTATAAATTGTACCATTTGGTCATTTTCCCTATGAGTTGTCTTTGTCTTATCCTATCGGTATCAAACATATTCTTTATTCCTTGTAGTGCTAATCATTAGTGTCAGGCCATAGAACTTACTCATTAATCAATGATAAGAAGGACCCATGAGTTCGTATAATAGTACGACCCGACTGACGATCTGGTATGCTACATCTTCCTATGTCTTCGGTGATGCATATTCAATTCCACGCCATATCTCCTGAGATCTTCAGTGCCATTCTTCACCCTTTTCCATCAAATAACAACTAAAAACTAATTAAACCCATAAATGTCTAAATAGTTACTGATTAGATGCTTTAGGTCATACATTCACTCAATTTCTCATTCATAGATAAGTTTGCAATGTGTTAGTAATGTTGGCTCATGAATGACAATATGAGACCATTTGGCCTTAGGGGTTTTCAAATTTAGATATCATGATTCTCATAGTATGAAGCTTCCTTATGAACTTCAACATTATTTCTAGATGTTTAACATCATTATCTCTTTCAAACAATGACATGATCTACATTAAAACAATTATTTTCCATCTTTATCCTTTTTCAAATTCAACATACTAGCATTAAAACCTAAGTGATCGGGTTAAGTTTCAAAGGTTAGAGTTAAGACAAGTTATTTAAAAAAAGCAAACATCTATAAATCTTACAATGGAGAAGCTTAGATTTTACTGTGCTTTACCCTTCCAGCCAAATCCGCTCTTCTCCTTATTTTGGTTGTCTTTTCAATGGTTATATTAGGAATAAAAATTAAAGGCAGAGCAGGTGCCAGTGCAGGTGCAAGAGCAGTGGTGCAGGTGCAAGTGCAGTGGTGCCATACACTTCCAGCGAGTTCCGCCCTTCTCCTCATTTTGCTGGTCTTTTCAATGGTTGTATTAGAAAGACAAAAAAGGGCAGAGCAGGTGCCAGTGCAGTACGTAGTGCAGGTATCAGAAATTGCAGTGTTACGCTCTTCCTTCTTTCTCTCTGACGCTCCAAGGCCTTTCTTTCTCTCCAAGGCCCTTTCTCTCTCTCACGCTCCAAGGTCATTTCTTTCTCCCCAAGGCTTTTTCTCTTCCTTCAAGTACTATTTAAAGCCTTGCCTTGCCATCACATTCACTCATCTCTGCCCATTAAATCTATGCTTCTTTTCACTTCATGTTGTGCTGTAGTATGCATTTTCATGTTGTTTGATAAATTTACATTTACATACTCTACAATTGATGATGCAGGTTGTATATTATATGTGATACAAACAACAACTTATCTCATTCTTTTTTATTGTATGTGATACAATTGGTATACATTCTTTTTTATTCTTCTTTACAGTATAGTACAAGTACATGAACATCTTTATGTCATTCTCCATTATGCAATTTTTTGCCTCTTCTTTGTCTCCGATCCATAGATTTCCATGGCAACTCAAGGAATTCTTTAAGGAGGAACCACGCCAGCAACAAGCAGCATGAAGGCAAGTCAAAAGATCACAATAATTAGAATATTTCAAAGTTAGTATGGGGAAAAAAAATTGAATTTCAGTTCACAAAACTCATTGTGAGATTGTTTACTACTGCATATTTAACATTTTCATTTTAATGATTTTCACATATTCATGGATATTCATCAAATTTCAAGGATACATCTTTTCATGGTGCTCATTAAGTTTCTATTATTCTCTTCATTTTTCAGCTGGAAGCCCTTAATATGAAAGCAAAAGATAAATCTTCTCTAAATAGACAAGTTTAAGGTATAACATCTTGATGAAGCCCTTAATAGAAAGTCAAGTTATTTTTGTTGAACCAAACATAAGCACAATGTTCTGTCACATATTAACTCTCTTAGTGGTTGTTTTCTCATTTCTCTTTTCTTTAAGAGAACACTCTATCATCTTTTCTACATTGACAGCCACATCTATTTTATCCCTAATATTATATTTATAATTGTACGTTTAACCCTTTATTGTCTTATGTCTTATGCAGGGTCTCATCATTCATAACATTCTTAGTGCAAAATAGAGTTATAAGGCTAAATATGTGTGTTTGTGTGTGTTTACAAATATTATTAAGTGAAAAAACATAATATAGAAATCCTGATATGCACATATAATCAAAAACCAGTTGCAAGCTAAAAATAATAAACTTTCTTCAAATTGGTAACAGCTTACACAATTGTTTGTTTTCATTTATTTTTACTTACAATGATAATGTGTATTTGGACAGCAGCAAGCAAGCATGTAAACAAGTCCTCAACAGACACTTTGCAAGCTCCTTCATCCCACAATATTTCAAAGTGTTTGGATAGAGCCAATCAAGCATGTCAACAGGAACATGATCACTCACCTGGACATGATCACCTGCAGATTTGTGTAGATTAAGAAAGTAACATCAAGCATAAGATGTAATCTTCATATTTTTACTTACACTAATATGTATATTTCTGTTTTCTTACCTAAGGCACTTGATACTTTTTACACTAATCAATTTGCTCTCTAATTTCTTTTTTAAGTGCTTGGGTACCAATCATAAATAATACTTTTTCAGCCTCTAAATTTAGCATTCAAAACTAACAAATAAAAAATACAAAGTTGTTACTAAAAAATACCACTTTCTCATAAGCACTTTAGTTTATTTGGATGCAACTTAGTTATAATACAAAGCTACAAACACCTAAAGTACAAGCCAAGCAAAAAAGATCCTTACAAAAATAGGATAGCAGGCTTGCCATTACAAAAAAAAAACCCAACATTAAAGGGGAAAAAATAGATGACCTCCCAAAGAAAGAAACATATGACTGGTGTAGGGAGTATACTATTAATAAACAACTTAGATTATGTACAACTTAGATGCACATATTAATGCAAAAAAGAGTATACTATTTCCAAGCCTAAAAGGTTTGAAATGATAAATGGTTACTTTTAAAATGCTAACAAAGGTTAAAGACCATAAATATCTAAAAAACAATTGAGTTAGAAAGGTTGAATTAACCAAGAAAAATCATGCAAATGAGTTGGTCACCACAAACAACCTAAAACTTTGAGACATTATGTTAAAAAAAACCGGATAGTTTTAACATTAAAAACATATGAGTAAACTACTCATCCTTAACAAAACAAAAAAATCACGTCTTTTGAATCAAATAGGTGCTAGAAACTAACTCCAAGAGATAGAGAAAGACAAAGTTACAAATAACAAACATGTTATGAACACAAGGGACTCACCCAACTGAAATTTACATGAATTAAAAAATTCAATATTTCATATCATAAAGTTTAACCATTTCCATCTCATCCACAAAAAACAGATTAAAAAAAACAAGAATATTGAATTATTAATATATACCAAATTCATTTCCAAGTTCAATGGCAGCATTTTGATGGCTACTCTTCTTGCCAGGACTACTTCCACAAAGA
>Ga0315914_1008189_pt1 | contig 14104 bp, 10 predicted proteins | sample MpolenodulesMG_FD_203920 | JGI IMG/M metagenome (GOLD analysis project Ga0315914, IMG submission 203920) | Medicago polymorpha root nodule microbial communities from Los Angeles, California, United States - elongated nodules | ecosystem: Host-associated > Plants > Roots > Nodule | place: USA...
AAAAAAAAAAATTGCACTTCTCCCATCACAAATTGCTCCCTCCCATACATACTGACGAAAATACCCCCCTGCATGACTCTGGGTTACAACGTGAGTGAGTTCAGTCACTCTGAGTTACAACCCAGTTGTAACTCAGAGTGACTGAACTCATGCAGGTTGTATCCCAGAGTAACTTAACTCACTCAGGTTGTAGTCCAGAGTGACTTATGTCACACCGGGTATAACAGACTTAAGTCACGCGGGGGGTATTTTTTCAGTTTGTACGGGAGGGAGCAATTTTGAATGGGAGAAGAGCAATTTTCTTTTACACCTCTAACAAGACGCACATCTTCAATAAAAAATCCAGAGAGAGACCATTTGTAAATTGTTAATGAGAAATTGAAAACTGAAATACACAAGTCATACTTGATTCAACAAGCCAAAATTTTAGCTTATGAATAAAACCATTTTGGTTGGCTTGGAACTTGAAATGTGCTCCTATCTCAAATTCATTTAAAAATAATCCTTAAGAAAGAAAATCTTATAGATCCCATTACAAAACAAAATATGACTCTAATCCTTCATGAACAGTGCAAGACAAAGAAAATATGACTCTCGCATTTTGTCCAAACCTATATTCCAAAAGACAGAGAAAAAAGAGAAGGGAAAACAAAAACAATTTTTCAATTTTTTTTGTCAAATAAAAAATAATTTTTCATTGTTGATGTGAGAATGTAATATGTAAATATATTTGTGAGCGCTCTACGAACCTTATATTTTCCTTAAACCTGGTGAACCCTCGCATCAGTGACTCAACTCACCTAATATTTTAGTTTTTCATAAATAAATATTTATATATGTTTTATTATATAGTTTAATTAGTATACTTTGTTAATGTAAAATTATTTTTCACATGCATTCAATGATTTGTTGTCGTATCAATTCATGTGTTTTGAATATTTATAAGTATTTAGTATGATAGAGTCCTCTTCTCTCTATCTCAAACCCTAGCCGTCAACCATTTCTTCTTATTGTCTATCGAAGAGGAGCGATTTAGGGTCAATTTTGACCCAGAATCACCCATCCGAGTTGTTTTTCCTTATATCCAAATTAAATAAGTGGTTTCCACATATTTTCAGTTTTCTTTCGTTTGTTTTTGTGATTTCGTCGTGACTCTGTTTGTTTTGATTTTCCGTCCTTGTGCACTGTGTTTTTGATTTCCCGTTTTAGTGCGGTGTTTATTTGATTCAAGTTGAAAGATTAACCTTAAGCAAGTGCAGATCTAATCAATGACTTTTGCATCGTCAACTCTGCAGATCCGAAGATATGAGTATTCTGGAGACTTAAATATAGTCATATTTGTAGGCATAAGTACTTTGTCGTTTTATGCTATTAACATAGATGATGTGAGTTTGTTCGCAGAATCATTATTTTTGTTTTAGCAACTTTAAATTTGTATTGTATCGATGTACTCTATCAATTTAAATGAATGAATATCGTTTATTGTTGTAAAAAAAATCAATTCATGTGTTTTTATATTTATTAATTGACGTGACAACAAATTATTTAATGCAGGAGTAAAAGAATTATACACGCTGTAGTATGTTAATTAATTTTTTTATTATATTTAAATTTTTTAAATTACAGAAATTGAAATAAATTCGGTATCGGTTACCTACCCTTTTTTTTGTTGTAGTTTTTACTCTTTGCGTCCCTCCATTCCATTCCATCCACCGCTTCCTCTTTGCTCCTCTCTCCTGGTAACCGACACAACCATTTTCTGCATGTTTATGAATGATGCTTAGTTTTAAGAATTGCTTTCTTTTACTTATTAATCAATATTATTAACATTTAGGTGATTTATTTGTTTTCATATGTATCATTGGTTTCTTTGTGATGATAACTAGTAAGTGATCATGAAACTTATTAACATTGCAGATACTAACTTGGTTTCTTTGATCAAACATTTCTGTCTGTCCTCTCTGTCATGGCAACCAGTAAGTGATCAGACATTTATTTTCTCCATTATGTTTAGTACCTGTTTGGACCAGTTTATATGAGAGTTTATCTACTAACATAAGCACTTGTGATACTGTTTTATAGAACTTATGGGCTACGATATGTCCATAAATTGTTTTCTCCTTATTTTCATAAGCCCTCATAATTACTTATGAAAACACTTTGGCATTATTTTATCATTTGCTTTAGAAATGGCTTGTATGTATGTATGCACTTATGTTATCGTCGCTTAATTAGGAATTCATTCATATTGGTTGTTATTTAAAAATTAGTATATTGCTATATGATCTTTCGTGGAAGGGATTTATTTTTGACTCGGCGATAATTGGTTTTGTGCAGGACTTCAGTTTGAGAATTCTTGTGAAGTTGGAGTCTTCTCAAAACTTACCAATGCCTATTGTTTGGTTGCCATTGGAGGTTCTGAAAATTTCTACAGGTTTTCATTCACTTTAGCTTACTGAAAATACATTCCCGAAAATATATATTTAAGTTATTTTTTTCTTGATTTCTAATGGATTGGAATTGCAATAACAATTATCTTTATGAATAAATCAATGTGTTGTTTGATACAGTGCATTTGAGGCTGAGTTATCAGATGTTATCCCTGTGATCAAAACCTCCATTGGCGGCACTCGTATTGTTGGTCGTCTTTGTATTGGTAAAGTACTTTTTTCTTGGTTTCTTGAATAGTGATTGAATCAGTGACAAATTTTCTTCCTTTAGTAGTAAAACAATAAAAAGATGGTTACATCCGTTTCTTATATTTATTTTTTATCATTAATTAGATTGAAAACTATTGCCTAATTTACTTCATGTTGGTTTGCAGGAAACAAGAACGGGCTTCTATTGCCGCATACCACCACAGACCAAGGTGATTACTATTATTATGTTATTATTTGTAGTATTGTTTAATGCATGTCATGCAGTATACTCCCAACTGTTGTGTTAAATAGTGTTGTGAAACTAATCTAACCTCAACTTTCTGCATTGCATGTGGTGAAACATCTATGTAAAAGATTTTTGTGTCGTTTTTAGCAAAGAAAGGAAAAGCTTAAAAAATCAGTTGCTACGAGGTTATGTTCGTTAATGATTGCTCATTCATGTGTCATATTAAATATATTCATGTTTTGTAGTGGACTGAGAGTGATTAAAAGTTACTCCCTCTAGCCTTAATTATAAGCAAAAGTAGGTTAAAGAAAGTTGATGTAATTTTCAACCAAATATATCAACTTTCTTTGACGTACTTTTGCTTATAATTAAGGCTAGAGGGAGTAGTATTTTAGTCTTTGATTTTGGGATAGAATATCATGGCCTTGTAGATTCTTTGTTTGGCAAAATTATCCGACTCTGAGTTTGTTAAAACGATTCTGTTGTTATACTTTATTTTAAAGCTAATGTGATCCTTTTCATCATTTGCGTCCTCACCTCCTACAATATGAAATATAATTTTAAGTGGTGAAAACTTTGGTGCTACATTGGAACCTATAATCTGTCGTTCTTATTTCTGCATTAAAAACTATTCATGCATTCAAATGAGCTCTCAGAACGTTGCTTTGCTTTTGAATGACGATTTCAACAGTCGTGATGAATTGCTTAATAAATAGTGCTACAAAGCTTATGCTATGGCAGAGTCTAGAGAAGGTCGAACCCATTGCAGGTCTATTATGCTGTACAATGATAACCTTTTCTGCGGCTAATGAATAATAGTAGCGGTGTATTCATTAAACCATAACCAGGGTACCCTGCAATTTCAGTAAAGCACCTAGGATCTTTTATCGATCAACACCCTCATTGCTGGCTGAGGTTTGATCTGTTTAGTGTTTACTTGTCTCATTTAGTACAAAAGTACTAAGTCTAGGATTTTTTTTTGGTGAAAGAAAGGGGATCTTAAGTCTAGGATAAATTAGCATTTCTTTCCTCGTATATGGCATATTGGCATATCTATTGTTCCATCTTTTCTGGTGACAAAAATAAGCACTTGTTTTGATGTTAGACTGACTTAAGGAAATTGATATTTTTTTCATGGCTATGGTTGAAGAACTTCAACATTTGAAAAACAGTCTACCTGATCGAGTTCGTGTTCAGCGTATAGAAGAAAGATTATCTGCTCTGGGAAACTGTATAGCATGTAATGACCATGTGGCCCTCACACACACCGATCTCGACAAGGTATTGTATTATTATAGATTATAGCTTTTTGTGTGCTAATCTCTTAAACTTAGTTAGGGTTGAAAATTGGTTTAGAGATAAAGTCATATTTTCATGTTAAACAATGCTGAATAAAGAAGTGGCCTAACAGTCACATATCCATTATCTTCTGTTTTTTTTTTTAATTGTTCTTCTCTCAGTCTAGTATTTACTGTGAAATTGTTGTTTAGGAAACTGAGGAGGTGGTTGCAGATGTTCTTGGAGTAGAAGTTTTTAGGCAGACAGTTGCTGGTAATATTCTTGTAGGAAGTTACTGTGCTTTCTCCAACAAAGGTGGTTTGGTAAGTGCACGACACGTCCTCTTGAATGTTTCAAGTTTAAGAAATGTTTGATAGCTTTTGACCATACACTGAATGCAGGTTCATCCTCACACTTCCATTGAAGACTTGGATGAACTATCAACACTTCTTCAAGTTCCTCTGGTTGCCGGGACTGTGAACCGTGGTAGCGAAGTAATAGCTGCTGGCATGACAGTAAATGATTGGACAGCATTTTGTGGTTCAGACACTACAGCAACAGAACTGTCAGTGATTGAGAGTGTTTTCAAGCTGAGGGAAGCCAAGCCTAGTGCCATTGTGGATGAGATGAGGAAATCTCTCTTTGATGGCTATAACTGAATTTCTATATAAGTATTAACTTCTCATACCAAGCAGTACTGCTTCTTGTAAAGTTCCTTTTACCTTTTGATGATGGTTTCTTTCATTTCTCAGTAACAATTGCTTCCTTTTCAAATATGATCACATATTTTAATCAACATTTGTGGTTTTCAGTAATTCTGTTAATATCTTGTATTTCAATTAATGGTTGTCCACAAATCAAAGGTGAAATAATAGGGAGCTTACATTATAAATAAAATTTTAATAAAGAGAAAACCATCAAGTTTGTCTCTAAAGTAATAGGGAGCTAACAATATGGTATTTGAAATTTAAAATATAACAAAAATGTTTATGAAATTATAAGTTGTCAGTAATTTTGCTTAAAAATCTAATGAAAAAAATAATTTTTTGGTGGTAGGTCTAAAACTGGAGCTTTAGTAGCCTTATTTTTGAGCCGTCTTTGAAGTTGAGTAATATTATTAAAATGGAACTATTATCTGAAGTTGAATAATTTGGTAGCATTAGACAATTTCCAGGACTAAAACAATGTTTCACTAGCTAAATTCAATTACTTATAGCTTATATTTTTAATTGGAAGCAAATCATCATTTACCTATGAAATTGGATTACCACCAAGGACAAGGATCAGATACCTTTTTAGAGAGAAAGGTAGAGTGATTTTAGGCAAAATTTGGATAAAATATGAAAGATTATGAGTTAAAAATGGAGAGAAAAATATGTGAGAGAAAGCTAATTAAGAGAGATATAGAGAGAAATGTAGAGAAATTAAAGTCAGGGTCTAAATCCTTATCATCGATGGAGCTGCTGTCCCGATTTTTAGAAGGAAAATGTTTGGCAGAGAAGATAGAGATATCAGATAAGAGAAAATCATATGATAGATGTGATAGGAAGAAAAAGATAGAAAGAAAATGAAATGTTGTAAGAGTGTATGAAAAATTGAGGTGTTCAAATGTTATTTTTGTTTTTAGAAATAAGAAAAGGCAAAAAAGTTGAATGATTCGGTCAAAATAAAAGAGAATATTTTTTCTTCAATCTTTTGAAATGTTTCTATTTAGGATATGTTTGACAACGTCGGATTTTGAACTTATAGTTTATTACCTCATAATAAAAAAAGATTTGTTTAGTAATTTTTTTTTCTCACAAGCTTATAACTTATTTTTACTAGTTTGTAATTTATTTTAATAAGTAAATTCAATTAGTTTATAGTTTATCATTTTTTCTCTCAATTTTACCTTTGTCGTCTTACTTAAAAATATGTATCAATCAAGCATATTATTTGATACATCATTTCATATTTATAAGTTATTAATCCAATCACTAATTTTACCAAAATTAGCCCATTCGTTGTATACTAACTTATCTTTTATTCTATATTTTTTTGCCATAGCCTTGATTGAAAATCATAGGAAGCCTTTTTGTCAACCCATGTATATTCCAAAAGGAAAATCTAGTATCTAGATATTTGTTTAATTAGGTAGTGAATGATGAACGAGTTCTAATGTTAAAAAAGGACAAAACATGACATAAGAAGAAAATAATACATTATAATTGTCCATAATAAACAGAACATGACAAGGCAAGCTGTCACCGTTATGTTTTGTCTTTACTGGATTACATTTCTAATATTGAATTGTCGCATGCTTTGGGGGAGATATTGACTGCTAATATGTGAGTGGTAGCACTAGCAGTGGCAGATATTACTTGCCTGAAAAAAAGGGCATTGCACATGATAATGCAAATATTAAAACTCTTCATTGTTTGTATAAGAAGGAAATTTAGGACACAATCATTATGTTTATGTCTTGGTGCCGTACCCTTAGGACAACTATTTCACAATTGACCTTTTAAGATGTTGATCACATTTTGTAAATTCTTCTACTAGCACATGCAGTGGTATCCAAAAATACAATAAACAAGAACAAATAGGGCCTGCAAAAGAGTTAACATGAAGTAGTTATAATATATCCTGCATTTTCACCCTTGGAGTTTCACTTTAATAGTTATAATATCAAAAGGAAGATTTTCAGAATAGTTTCACATGAAATAGGGCATGAGTCATGAGATGACAGTTTATTAGTTATAAAAGGAAGCATCTATATATGCATAAAACATACCAAGAATAATGGCAGATGTTTTGTTTCATCTCCGACTTCTTCATCCTGCGTGCGACACAAATCGTAGACTGCAACCATTGTGTGCGACTTAATTCCATCATATGTGACAACAATTCTAAGTCAAAATCTATACATAGCAATGCTGTAATTCTGAGACAATTTTCAAATTGCAATAAGTCGATAGAAGTACACTTTTTAGACGTAAATTGGAAAACATTCTGCTCTTCACAATTAATATTTAAAGGTAGGCCTTACAAGCCGTTTTTTTTTTTAATTACTTGAATCATTCAATAAAAAGCTTCAAATAAAACATCAACATTAGACATATATGTTTGAATGATACAGGTTAAGTTCAATCCTAAAGTCTGTAAATTGCCACCACCTAGTATAATAGATTTTCCATTACCACCACCCAATTATTGACTTTAAGCCAATGAAGCCACTATATGTTTGACAATTTCCATTTTATTAGATTGTGTTTCCATTGATGCATTAATAAATTGTGAGTTTCTCATTTGAGAGTTAGAGAATGGATTCTCTTTTGGCTTTTGAACAATGTTGGCATCAAAGCCGGTTCAAAATCTAGAGTTGAGTTTGAGTGAGAGAATCAACGGAAAATTTGAGTTTTCTAAGGATGTTCTTATGCAAGTGAGCTGCCATGCCATTCTAAAAACTCCACTTTGCTGCGTCTGGAAAACCCAAAAACCTTGGACCGGAGGTTTTGACCTCCAAAAAAGCTTCCATGCGCCACCACAAGTGTCGCCAGAAATCCAAAGGTTGAGAACAACCGGTCAGCTGCCACGTGTTCCAACCAACCACTCACTGTTGATCACATGTCAACATTACGACGTCACATCTAAGAGCACCCCCAATGGTGATCTATTTGTTTCGTTATTTTGTGGGTTTTATTGTGACACTTCATCTTGAAATAACTCATTTATTCTCAACTCTCATGATGAACTTTTAAGAACTCATATTAGGTCACACAACTCTACATCACATATTAATATAATATTCGCAATTAATTTAACTACAAATGAAAAGATTAATTTAATTATTTTAAATTAATATTTTTACGAAAAGAAAAAAAAAATTGAACTTAAATTTTTTATAACAATAATTGAAAATTAACATTAAATTCATGGCATGTATAATTGAAAACGATTAAAAATAAAATTGTGATAGCAAAACTGAATGCAAAATTTATTGTTTTTTTCGGGGAAATTGGGTGCAAAAATTAAAAAAATACTAAGAGATAAAACATGATGAGTGTAAATAATCCCAATTTATAACTTGAGAAAACTTCAAATTGTTAATTAATTACAAATTTGTGAATGGTTGGACAGTGGAATTGGGATTTGGTGCTGTAACTTTTCCCGCAGTTTTAATGTCAGCCGTTGGATGAATTTGTGTCACAAGACCTCCCAATGTTGTAATCTAATCCAATGGCTTAAATGAAAAACAGTGTGTAACTGCGTCATTTTGAACAGCAGCAAATCCTGGTCTGCCTGGAGTACTCCAACCACGAACATGAGGTAAGAAAGTTGAGTTTTTTGCATGACATGCTGGTGCACAAAGAGCAAAATACCTGACATGGAGGTGCTCTAACATGTCAAGCCACTTATTTTCTGTCACGTTAGTTACTCGATCATCAAAATTTCCATGAAATTGCAAATCGGACACTCATCCTTTGGAAATTGCCCTAAAGTTTCTTAAATTACAAAATTGGCTCATAACTTTTACAAACTATCCAATCAGCTTTTGCTTCCATAAATATAAAGTTGCCCCAATTTTTTAAACAATTACAAATTTTCCCCCAAACTTTTGGAAATTACAAATTTGCCCATACATTTTCTAAAATTACAAATTTACCCCTAGTCTAACAAACATAATTTTTCAATAAAACATTTTTTTGCACCATTTTCATAGAAACTTCTTGTTATGTTATGTCTATGCGGTTTGATCTAATTCCACATTAGAAAAGTAGTTGCAATGTTGTGAATGTGCACTATTTTCTGAAAATTTATCTGATGCCTCATTCACAATCTAGTGTCTACAATAATTAATCTAGTAATACAATACTTATTCTCATTTTACCTTCTAAAAAGATGTCTCAAAGAAGAAAAAATTAACAAACTCTAAGAGATATTCAAATGGAAGAAATAAGAAGGCAGATTCAACAATTACAGGAAACTGTGAATGCATAACAAGCACAACTAAAAGTCCAACACATACAATCAGACACTGATGAATCCAATACTGATTCATTGTTGTAGGGAAGTCGTCGTCCACAAATAAAATCATTCTAAGACAATAACATCAAGGTAGATATTTCTGATTTTGAAGGAATGCTTCAACCAAATGAGTTTGTTGATTGACTCCAAATTATAGATCAAGTCTTATAGTATAAAGAGACACTGAAAGTAAACAAAGTCAAGATCATTGCTGTCAAATTAAAGAAACATGCTTCAATTTGTTGGGAAAGACTTAAAATGAAGCGAGCACGTGAATAAAAAAGAAAGATCGAGACTTGAGAGAAAATGTGTAAAGAACTAACAAAAAAGATCTTGTCTTCTCACTAATATCAATATATTTTTTTCAACTTCATAATATTCGTCAAAAGAACTTATATGTGGAAGAATACACGCGGTAAATTTGGAAGTTGGTGATGAAGTGTGACATTCATGAAAGGGAAGAGCAAGCAATAACTCGTCACCTTGGTGGATTTTACATTGATATTTTTCATCTAGTTCAGCTCCAACAATATTGTTCATTAGACAATGTTATTTGTATGACCATGCAAGTAGAGAAACATTTACCCACAAAGTTTTCTTATAGGAATTTTTCCTTCAATGAAAATTCTCTCCATACCCAGAAAACACTAATAGAGCAAACCATCGCCTCAAATAAACTTTCCCCTCAATCTGCAAAAGAAAACCATCATAAGACACTCAAATGCTTCAAATGTCAAGGTATTGGACATATAACTTCAAACTTCCCAACCCAAAGAACCATCACCATCATAAAAAGGAGAAGCATATAAAGTACTTGAAGAAAAAGAAATTATATAAAAGCTTGAAGTAGAAGAAAATGCAGAGTCGTTATATAATGAAGAGGTCATCAAGGTTGATCATAGAGAATCATGAGTGATTTGGCGTAGCCTACACACAATGTCAGCAAAGGAAGAACCTTTGGTTAAGACATGATGTTTTTCCACATCTAATGCCTAGTGCAAGAAAAATTGCGATGTTATCATTGATAGTCGAAGTTGTGAGGATGTGGTGTTTAACTATATGGTGACAAAATTGCGAAATAGCAATTCAATGTCTTAAATTGAAAAACACTATTGAATTGAGTCCTTTCCCAAATTCAACAACACCATTTTAAAGAATTTTTTTACACGAGAAATGTGGTGCATAACTAGTAAATGATCGAAGATATCCAATCTAACCATCTCTATATTGTTAGTTAAGTTAAATTTTACAAACAGAGTTTATTGTTATACAAGATACTGAATTTGAATATATTTATATGATTAAATATTAGTTATTAAATAATTTAATTATTTACAGCATAATTAATAAATGTTACTTTATTATACTTCTTTCTAGTAAACAAGTAGTTTGATTTTAAATAGTTATTATTAGATTGTACTTGTATGACATTAGCTTTTGGTGATATTAGTGACATTGTTGATATCTCTCTTCTAATCAATCATTTTTTCTCATCTAAATAATATATTTTAATTATTCCTCTACATTTCTCTCTTATCTTAAATGTACTAATGTCACAAAAGCTAATATCACCCAAGTGGAACCAGTTATTACTATCTCCTTTCATTTCTGAAGTGTCGCATTTGAAGATTTTTTTTGGATAGTATTATTGTCGTTTACAAAGTTCAAAAACACTCATATTGATTTATGAATAATACGTGTAGCTATTTATCACAGAGAGAGAAATAGATGGGATGAGATGCTAATTGATTAAGGGTAATATAAGTATAAATAATGTTAGCAAAGATAACAATATTTATTACCGTAAAAAAAATAAGGGTTAATTAAGTAAATAGTTCCTGTAGGTTTTTTTTTGGACGAAAATAGATGATATTAATTCATTCAAATTGATGGAGTACATCGATACAATACAAATCCAAATTTGCTAAAAACAAAAAGAATGAATTTGTGGACAAACTCACAACATCCATGTTAATAGCATAAAACGGCAAAGTACCTATGCCTACAAATATGACTAATATGACTATATTCATGTCTCCGAAATACTCATGTCTCCGGATCTGCAACGTTGACGACGCCAAAGTCATTGTCATTGATCAGATCTGCACTTGCTCAAAATTAATCTTTAAACCTGAATCAAATAAACACCGCACTAAGACGGGAAACCAAAAACACACCACACAAAGATGAGAAATCAAAACAAACAAAGTCGTTCAGAGACGACGAAATCACAAAAACAAACGAAAGAAAACAGAAAATATGTGAAATCACTTATACAATTAGGACCAAAAATTTACAGGGACCAAAAACTACAAATAAAAAATACAGAGATTAAAACCAAAACGAGACATATTTACAGGGACTAAAACCATATTTTAGCCTATAATTTAATACATTGATAACTACACATTTCCAAAAGGTAATATATAATGTTTAGAAATATAATTTTAAAATATTAAAATACAACTTTTAGTTTTTATTCTATTTTTTCTTTTGTATTTCCCATTGCCAATAAAAATTAGGGTCAATTAAATTTTTAGTCCCTATAAATATTCACAGTTTTGTTTTTAGTCCTTATAAAATAAAATCACATTTTTTATTCCTTGTGACATTTTCCTTAAGCATTTTAAGGAAAAAAATGCTTTTAAATAAATGTTTTTAAAATTCCTATAATAATAAGGACTATTTTTCAAAGTCACGCAAAATGTAAGGACCAAAAATATATTTAACCCTAAAATAATTTGGACTCACTAACTGCCACATCAACATTCTGTTAGAGAATTAACAGCAAAGACTAATTTTGATAACGGAGATAAAATATGAGGATTTTAAAAATATTTAATGAAATGTAGGGACTATTCTTCAAAGGAGCGTAAAATGTAAGGACTAAAAACATATTTGACCCTATAACTTATAAAGTATTGTAATATTTTTTAGGGTTAATTAAGTAAATGGTCCCTATAAATATTTAAAATTTCATTTTTAGTCCCTACAAAATAAAATCGCACTTTTTAGTCTCTGTAAAAAAATTTGTCAGCAATTTTAGTCCTTGTAAAATTTTTCATCGACATTCTTAGTCCCTGTAAAAATTTTATGTCAACATTTTCGGTCCCTAAAATGCTAAAGGAAAATGTCATAGAGACTAAAAAGTTTGATTTTATTTTGTAGGGACTAAAATAAAAATCTAAATATTTATAGGGACCATTTACTTAATTAAGCCTATTTTTTTTACAAGAGTAGTATAATTTTTAAATTTTGGTAATATAATTTTTCGACAAAGGAATATAAATTTTAGTAAATAAGAATATTTAAGTATAATTTTTTAATTACAGTTAGGGTTAATTAAGTAAATGGTCCCTATAAATATTCAGAATTTTATTTTTAGTCCCTTCAAAATAAAGTCACAGTTTTTAGTCCATGTGACATTTTCCTTGACCAAAAATGTTAACGGAAATTTTTGACAGAGACTAAAAATGTTGATGAAAATTTTTATAGGGACTAAAAATGCTGACGGAAAATTTTATAGGGACTAAAAAGTGTGATTTTATTTTGTAGGGACTAAAAAGAAATTATAAATATTTATAAGGACCATTTACTTAATTAACCCTTATAGTTATATAAATTTTTTTTGTCAAGGTTAGTATACCTTTTAAATTTTGGTAATATCAAATTTTCCTAATAAAGGTTATATAAATTTTTAGCAGTACGTTTTGAAATTATTCACCATCTAGATGATATTATACAAAATCTAAATAACATTTTCCTTTCAGAGACTTTATTTTTTACCAAAGTAAAAAAAAAGAATATAATTCTTTTTAGTAAAAAAAAAAAACTTTTTATACAACAATCTCAATCTCTGACTCTTGTGTGGGAGAAAATTTGATTGGAAGAGGATAATTTACATTATGTGTCCACATATTCTTCGACGCAGACTAGTTACTGTGCAACACGACCGTGAAAACTTTATACTTATAAGTATAACATAAAAAACATGATTTAAAGAAAACAAAAGACAGACAACATTAAAAAAAATAACAAAAAGTATGGAAACACAATCTTCAATTTATTGAATTATCTACAAAGACATATATATTTCCCATAAAAGACATATTTGCATCACATCACAAATAATTACAAAATACCTTAAGAAAAAAACAAAATAAACAAACCAATATATACTTTTTACCTATCCATTGACATGCAAAAACAATTATCAAAACAAAAAGCAAAATATTCATGTCAACAAAATAAAAGCAAAACAATAATAAGTAAATAATGAAGTCGTAGATTGTACTTCACTCAAAAGGAATAATTTCTATAATGATATTTTCCTTCTATTAACCGCTGGAAAAATATGGTGAAGAAGAACTACAAACACAAACTAAGTGATTGATCACAATCTGTTAAAAAAAAATAGACCCCAAAGGATTAATAATAGTTTTATCATCGAGTTTTAAACACTAAGCAATCGTTTCATAATTTTTATTTCTATTGGAGCACATCTAAGTGACAATTTGAATTCCATAAAAAATTCTAGGGTACTCACTGTCTTATTAAGCCTATTCAAGTTACTAATCCATGCAAATATTGAAGAGTATATAGCTTAAAATAGACCCAAAATCATAGACACAAATTATAGCCTATTGTAGAAATAGAATAGATGTGTACCTGGTTTAGTTGGTTGGTGAGAAAGAGGTTAGAGTTGATAGAGTCTTCTTTCCCTTCCTGATGCCATTAGAATGAGAGTGCATTGAAGCAGTTATCTGACATGATGGGATAGTCGGTATATATAAGCACCAGTAGAGAAAGGGACCTCTCAACAGGCTTACTTTGAGAAACGGCCCAACCCATCACGGCCCGTTTCTAATTACAGCCCATTAATAAACATCCATTTGTTTAGTGCAATATTATAATTATAATTAATAGTTGATAT
>Ga0315914_1008190_pt1 | contig 14102 bp, 8 predicted proteins | sample MpolenodulesMG_FD_203920 | JGI IMG/M metagenome (GOLD analysis project Ga0315914, IMG submission 203920) | Medicago polymorpha root nodule microbial communities from Los Angeles, California, United States - elongated nodules | ecosystem: Host-associated > Plants > Roots > Nodule | place: USA...
TTTCTAATGTATTTATTTTTTAATATTTTAATTTATGGTTAACTATGTTTTGGATCCCTATAAATATTCAAACTTTTGGTTTTAGGCTCCAAGAAAATTTCACCGATAATTTGATCTCTGTTTTTTTTTTTTTGTGTACAAAAGAGGGAAAAAGTTCATTGATCTCTACTTTTATGAATCCCAAAAATAAGAGGAAGGTGGAAAAAAATGTAAGCAAGAACATATAAAATTTTACAACGTACCGTAGGCTAGTTATAGTTAAATATAAAATATTTCTTTTAAGAAATATATATAAAACGTTCATTAAAAAATAAAATAAAGCATGACAGTTTTTTTCAAAGGAGAAAATGTGGCAGTTGTTTTATTAAAAAATAAGCTATGAACTTGGCCGTTATTTTTTAAGCCATGAACATGTTGTTTTATTAAAAAATAATTAAATTAAATTAATAGGGTTAAAATTGAAAGAAAATATAAAAACTACCGGCTATAAGCTCAAAAGCTACTTGAAACAGCTTCTCAAAAAACGCTATAAGCTAGTGAGAAAAGCTTTTTACCAAACACATCTTATTATATCAAAACAAGCTTATAAGCTAGTCCAACAAGCTATAAGCTAGCTTATTCGTGTTACTAAACACAACCATGATGGGTTGAATTTGATGTGAAATTTTAATTGTTACAAGCTATAATTAATTAAGATTGTATACCTAAATATAATTAAATTAAAATTAAAATTTACCTTATTAAATTTGAATTTTTTTTATAGAAAAATTGAGTCATTTATTTGACATTTAATGTTACATTTATATATTACATTTTGATTGGTTGATATCTTGAAAGGGTAAATACCCTCTAAACAAGAGAGGGTAATGTAGAAAAAACCCTAAAAAAACGTTTGATAATGTTTATTTTTCACGAGCTTATATTTTGTTTTTACTACTTCATAACGTTTTTTTTTTATGGAGAATGCTAACCAGTGCCCCAAGGGCATTGGTTAAGCATCCAAAACAAGTAAGTTTTTATGAAAAAGTTGTGCAATCATTATTTGATCAAAAGTAACATCTTATATTTTCAAGACAAAATTTCTATTTATAGATTCCTTAACCATTGCTCTGAGGGCACTGGTTAGCAAGACCTTTTTTATAAGTAATCCTTAAAAAAAAGTTTTTTTATAAGTTAATTCAAGTTGTTTGTACTCTATATTTTTTGTCTCTCAGCTACTTTTCTTATCTTAATTGAAAAAAAATGGTAAATTAAACATATATTTTTATGTAATTCCATATTCATAACCATTAATTTTGAAAATCACCTCCTCAAAATATATTTTTACAAAACACCTCCTCAAAATATTTTTTAAAAAAACTAAGCAATTTCAATAAACCAACATGTCTAATATCAACTAGCGTATTAGTTACTCACTCCGTCCCTTAATACTTGACATAATTGACCTTATTACGCATGTCAATGCATAATTTTGAGCTTAAATATCTTGAATAATATATTAGAAAAAATTATGAAAATTGATATTTTAAAAATACTCATCGAGACAAATCTAACGACATCTTAAATGATATTATTTATCTTTGTATATTAGTAGAAAAATATAGTCAAAGTAAGTTAGGTCAAAATTACACATTTTCAAATGGGTCATCTATTGCGGAAGGAAGGGAGTATGTGATATAAACTCATCATGCATGTCAGTCATCTATTATCTTTTTGTCAAACATAACCTTTGAACTCCAATTTTGATTATCATTGACCATAATTTTTAAGTGTATACATAAACACAAATTGTGGTCGATTAATATATGTTCTTCTCTCTCTTTTCCCTTTTTCTCTCTTGTAAGCCGTCACCAAAGCCCTAGTTTTTTCTTTTTCATCCACTAAAGAGGGGTGATTCATGGTCAATTTTTGACTCAAAATCACCTCTCTAACTCGTGTTTCTCTTTCCCTTTTATTGAAATAAGTGATTTTTACATCTATTTTGTGATTTCATCGTCCTAGTGTGACGTTGGTTTGTTCGTCGTCTTTGTACGGCGTTATTTGTCTTTCTTGTTTCGTTCATGTATTTGTTCGGTTCAGATTGTCAGATCAGTTTCGATCAAGTGCAGATCTAATCAATGACTTTAGCGTCATCCACGTTACAGATTCGGAGACATGATTATTCCGGAGACTTGAATATAGTCATATGTGTATGCTTTTTGTTTTTAGCGAATTTGCATTATATCGATGTACTCTATCAATTTGAATGAATGAATATTATTTGTCAAAAAAATTTGTGGTCAATTAATATCAAATAAATGAAAAATAATGTATATTTGAACACAATTTGAATGATGAATAGAAATATTTAAATCTCAAAATTATAGATGCATTCAAAATTATACTTAATTATGTATAATTGATGGTTGATGTGATGTGATACCTTATTATAATATTGACTAATCGATTATAGTCAATAATGGATCAGCCCTGTCCTTAAGTTATTTATTAATTTCACTTTGATTCCTTAACCTTATTTTTTTTAATTTGGTCTTCAATGTTACAAACGTTTGGACACATTGTTCTCTTGTGTGCTTTTCTCTTCTTTTCATTTTGATTCCATAAGTTGCATATGTTAGACATTTTGTCCCTTAATTACTAACTTTGGACAATTTGATCTCCCAAATAATAAACATTTACACTAAAAGAGATAGCTAAAGTGTCTAACCTTTTGGTAAAAAAAAAAGTGTTTTAACATTTCTAACTTAACAGACGAAATGTCTTATGTTTGTAATTTAATATAGTAAAGAGGATTGTTATACATAGCGACACAAACTGTCTCGAGAATTCACGAAACCAAGTGTCATACTCATATTGGATGTAAAATCACGTGAGGCAGTTTTCGAAGAGGAATGGGGCGGAAAACAAGGGTGCTCTACCAATAGAAATGGTTTCGGGATAAATTCTAGATGAATTATTCGCTTGATTTAGCATTTTTGTATAGTAAAATATGGAACGTACATAACTTAAAGGGATTAAAATGAAACATAAAAAACTTACAAGACCACCTAAACCATATATATACATCGATTCTGGGAGTAAATCTTAGATAAATTACTCATATTTTTTTTTTACCAAAAAATTACCCAACTTAATAACTCATTATTAACAACAAATTTTACTAGTCTAACTCTTGATTATTGTTATTATACATTAATTTTATAAAACGAGGACAGAGGTATTTAATTTATCAAAGTGACACTGTAAATGTTTTACAATTGTCTTCGATAGATTTTTTATTTTTTTGTTAAGTAGTCTAACGCTAGAGAAATTCACCTTAAAGATGAATAAGTTGGGTGTCCGGGGCTCGAACTCCGGCCCCTTCATATAATATGCATTATCCCTTACCAACTGAGCTAAACTCACGGGACATCTTCGATGGAATTCAAACTCACTACTATAAGATTATAAAATTAAACTCTCAAATTATTCAAGAAAATTGCTCTTCTCACAAAGAGAATTGCTCACTCCCATAGAAACTTTCCAAAATACCCTCCGTGACTTAACTTGCGTTGGCGTGTGCGTGACTTAAGTCACGCTCGGTATATACCAACGTGATTTAAGTCACATTGGGTTCTAGTATAGAAACATAACAACAACCATTTTGCCATACCTTTTCCAAAACATCAAGTGCGATTTTGAGAACTCCCAAGTGCGATTTTCATCAACTTTGATCAAAGCAACATCAAATTCTACCTCAACATCAAGTCAAAGATTATGATCATTTGATATTGGTTTTTTTTTTTTGTTTAAAAATTAGATTTTTTTTATCAAATAATTTTAGGTTTTTATGGTAGAATCTGCATGTTAGAAATTTTTATTGTTAATGATGAATTAAGTTAGAAATTGTTGTTAGATGTTGATTAGAGTAAGTTTGACTCAAATGGGTTAGGTTAGAGTTAGAAATTGTTAGATTTTACGTTGAACTTTAGGTGTTTGATAAAATGCCTCAATGATTATTATTTTTATTTTTGGAATGTTAATGATGAAATTAGTTAGAAATTGAATTTTCAATGTTGATTAGTGAGTTTTAGTGGAAAAAAATGCAATGCTTTCTTTAATTGTCATAAGGGAGGTAAGATGTACTCTGGTATGTGCTTGATATACCTAAACATAGTTGGAAATCTAAATGATGATTGATGTTGGTATTTAAAAGTGGAAATTTAAATTTATGGTTTTTTTGGATACATGTGGTCTATCATGGATCAATACTAGATACATAAAAATTGCAAAAAATACCAACAGTGTATGATATCATCTTTCACAAGTAGAAGTTTATGGTCCACCTTATCCTCAATGTTAAGACGATGACTAGAATAGTGTTGTTTTGACAAAACAAACATGACTTGAGTTTTGAGACACTTATACCTACTTCTCGTGTTTTTTATTAAGTTGGTGATGCTTAGGTTAACTATATTTATAAGAAGAACGATGTGTAAAAGAGTAACAAAAAAGGGTCGGTTGTGAGCTTTGATCAACTTATCTCGTCAAACACATAATTGATGTGGATCGATAGTCTAAATCGTTGATGATTATGGACTGAGGGTTTTAAAATGGTATGATGATTATGGACCGAGGGAGTATGCAGATTAAACAACCACCGTTAAAAAATCCAACCCAACTCTCACCGAAGATGAATTCAATTAAATAAAGTTCCTAAAGATAGAGATAAAAAGATACTATTCCAAAACGCTTACTCTAACCAACTAATTCTCGCGCACTCGTTTGTATAAATTCTTTGCAATAAATTTCATCTTCATTTCCATTTCACTTTCTATTTTTCTGTTACAACAATGGCAAACTCTTTCCCTTTTACTATTGTTACGATTTTCCTCTTCACCACCATATTTTTTGAAATCATTGAAGCTTCTTCCAAGTCATCACCTTCACAATCAACCGTACCAGTTTCTTCCCCTGTTTCTCCACCACTTATTCCAAGACTCCAAAGAATTCAAAAGTCAAAAAAGATTCATAAAAATTTTATCAACATCCACAGGTTTCTCCACCGCTTCTGCCGTCTCCAAAACCTAAAAAAGATTTAACGAAAATTCATCGACAATCACCGATTTCTCCACCATTTTCGCCATCTCAAAAACCATCACTTCAAAACTCAAACGCTAGAAAGATTGATATGCCATTGAGGTCTTCATATTCAATTAATTCCAGGTTCGAACATGGCCAGTCTTCGGGAACGATCTTCCACGGTGAACCTTTCCATCGCAACTCTTTGATGGTGGCAAACCTTTTCGTCACAGCTCTCTTCACTTTCCAGATCAGATTTTTCTACTATTGTAGTTCACAATTCACCGCCGGCAACGTGTATAGTAAATGCTGCCAAAACTTGGGTGTGGAGTCTTCACCACCGCCTCCACCCCCACCAGATAATATGCCTCCGGAGAATATGGATGTGGAGTTTTCGCCACCGCCTTCACCCGCACCGGAGAATATGGATATGGAGTCTTCATCATCGTCTCCATCCCCACCGGAGGTGGTCTATGTGCCATCTTTTGCCATGTACATTGAACCAGAGAGTTTGATGAAATTGCTCATATGAATCTTAGAGCTCATCTTCCAGTGATTATCTTTACCATAATAACTGAATGGGTGAGTATTATTAAATTTCGCTGAATAAATTTCAAATGCATTTATTTCATTTGCCTAATTACTAAATCATTTAACCAAGATAATATAAAGAATTGTCACCTACCACAAAGTCATAGTTTCACTTCAAAAAATGAAATACAAACTAAAATCAAATAAAAGTTCATTGCTACAAATTTTTATAGAAACATACAGATTATTCACTTCAGCCGCATTATAAAAGTAATACAAACTAAAAAACCAATTCTGACAGCCTGTTTGAAACACTTTTTTAGTTTTAAAAAAAAAAAATTAAAAACTTGTTTGATTAACTATTTTTGAAATATAAGTTTTGAAAAGTGTTTTGGGTTTTTTAGTTTTGGGGATTAAAAAAGTGAAAGAGATAAAACGGGGTTTCCTTTTCTATTTTTAGTTTTGAATTTTTAAAGTAGAGAAAAAAAGAAGGAAAAATGAAAACACACGGAGAAGTGGTAGTTTTCTCCAATGGCATAATTGTCAAGAAGTTTGAACTCTAAGGGCATTTCCCTTCTTCTTTTTTTTTATAAAAAAAAACAATTGGATCTGAACAATTCTCTCTCATTTAGCATAAACGCTACGACACGAAATTTTTAGAGAAACAAATTCTTTATTGATTCTGTATTCTTGATTTCTTTTCTAGTAAGCTCCCCGTCGATATTGTAGAATATGTACAATATTTAAATATATATATATAATTAGGGGTACCCCTCCCGTTTAAAAAGGTCCACTGAACCCATTGTATTGAACTTGCTATAGCCGGTTATAACTTTACTTCTTTTTAATCTTATTTTCTATGTCCAATTGTAATCCTTTCCTTTTTCTTTCTATAATCTTCTACTCCCTAACAATGAGCAACAAACCCAAAACGTTCTTATAATAAAATTCATGCAACACCTGTGTTTGTGTAACTCGAGCGGAGTCATCTATAAAAAATCTGATTTCTTGGAGAGAAACTTATGCACATCTGATTTCTTCGAGAGAAACTTGTGCACAGAGGCATCGTTCTGCTATAGCTAATGACATATTCTTCACCACCAAATGGTAGAATTACTCGACGCTGGAGACCATGATGGTTCCGTCTACTGGCACTGGACGACAAGAATAGGTGGTGATGTGGAGAGGAAGATGAATTAGAGGAAACTGGAAACAGAAGCAGATATCTGATAAATTTGGAGAAAGTGAGAAGCCTACGACATCTGAATTTTTTTTATAACATGTAGGACTCATAGAAGAATATACATGATTATATTTAAGGAGTGTGTTGCGTTTTTAAATATATTTGCGGTTCATAGATGAAGAATTGGTTATTACAGGAGGAATAAATAGAAAATATGTTTACTGTCCACAGGTCCTAGCTCAACTGGCTAAATGCCGAAATTGTTAGGCCGGACGCCTTGACCAGGGTTCGAACCCCGACACCTCCACTTGTGTGTGTGAGTTTATAATGGCTTTAACATTTCGTCTATCTACCAAAAAAAATGTTTATTGATGGCTTAATTGGTTACCAAGTAAAATCTGGGTCATAACAAGTAAAAGTTTTTCGGATAATTTCATGGATTGCTTAAAAATATTCTACCAGGATGTTGTGATTCAATATATAATCATGATCAGTATATAGTTATAATTAAAAAAAAAAAGTCCCAGTGAGCATAGCTCAGTTGGCAGGAACATGCATTGTTATATGCAGGGGCAGAGGTTCGAATCCCGGACACCCCACTTATTTTCCTTGAAAAGGTGAATTCTAGTCACAAGGCTACTTGACAAATAATCATCTAAAATTTTCGCTATCAATTTAATATTTAAAAAATAAATGAATTATATATTAAATTTGACAAAATCTATGCTAAATGAAATATAATTTAAAATGAAATTTAATGAAGAAGAAAACCAAGGAAGGAATAAATAGTATAAGATCATGACAAAACTTATGTGAATTTTTTTATGTGTTTTTCATGTGATTCTTAGCTAAAAAAACCATTTTCATGAGTAGTTTATTTATGAACCATATGAAAAACACCTAAAAAACTACACCTATGTTTTTTTGCTAGAATTAAAATAAGGATAAAACTTAGGCGCATTTTCTTAAATGTTTTTCGTGTGGTACTTCTCATTTATTCTCTTTAAATAAGTGAAAATGTGAGGCCAAACTCGTGTATTCTCTTTGTATATTGTATAGATATATAATATAGATAATCTGGGCAACATGGGAAAATACACTAATACAACTATATAAAAGTAATTACTTTATTATAAAACTATTATGTATGGCTTTAAATAGGAAAAATAAGTTGTTGTAAGATATCTTTATAAAAAAAACTATTTTTTAAGTTTCATTTGAAGTTGATTTTTTTTAGATTCTATTTTTTTAATAATAAAAGTGAGAAAATTGCTATTCTCAGAAAGAGAATTACTCATTCCCATAGAAATTGACCAAAATATTCATACGTGAATTAACTTACGTTGGTATATAACCTGTGTGACTTAAGTAACGCTCGGTATATACCAACGTGACTCAAGTCACATTTCGTTCTTGTATAGAAACAAAACAACAACCATTTTGCCATTCTATTTTCAAAAATCTCAATTGCGATTTTGCTCTCTCCCAAGTGCGATTTTCATCAACTTTGGTGTATAACCTGTGTGACTTAAGTCACGCTCGGTATATATCAGTGTGACTTAAGTCACGTTACGTTTCTTGTATAGAAACAGAACAACAATCATTCTGCCATTCTATTTTCAAAACTCTCAATTGCAATTTTGCTCTCTCCCAAGTGCGATTTTCATCAACTTTGATCAAAGCGACATAAAATTCTACCCCAACATCAAGTAAGTGATTATGATCATTTGACATTGGTTTTTTCTTTTGTTTAAAAGTTAGATTTTTTTGATGAAATTTCATAATTTTATGTTTTTAGGGTATAATTTGCATGTTAGAATTTTTTATAGTTAATGATGAATTAAGTTAGAAATTGTTGTTTAGATGTTGATTAGAGTAAGTTTGACTCAAATGTGGTTGGTTAGAGTTTGAAATTGTTAGATTTTATGTTGAACTTTAGGTGTTTGATAAAATGTCTCGATGATTTATTTATTTATTGCAATGTTAATGATGAAATTAGTTAGAAATTAAATTTTTAATGTTGATTATAGTGAGTTTGAGTGCAATGTGGTAGTTTAGAGATTGAAATGACACCATGTGATAGTTTGGGTACAATGTGAATTGTTGTTGTTGATTAGTTAAAAATGACACAATGTCCTTATGAAAATCATTGATTTTTTGCTTTTAAAAATGTTGTGTGGATATGTCTGAGAGACCGGACAGGCTGAGAGCTGGAAGGAAGAGCATGACAAAGAGTGCACATGCCGAAAAGGAAGGTGATACCCAACAAGAAGAGGAGGGTGAAATTGAATATGATGTTACTCAATTGAAAAAGAAAGCAAAAACCAACATGACATGACACAACATCAAATGCGAAGGATCTAAAATAAACTAATGTCAAGGTGCCTGTTGTTTTTGGATTTTCAAACTGTTGTATTTGGATTTCCAAATTCTATTATCTACCGAAGTTGTTACTAGGTTGAGTCACGACTAGGTCACTCTCTTTAAGACGTTTCGTGGCACTGCCCAAAATTGTGCAAGGCAGACTATCAACCACGCCGCCTCCATGATAAAACAAGTCCAGCTACAATTGTGCAGTTAACTACTGCACTGTAGAATACCGTTCGAGATTTACACCTTCAAATATAGTACTAAGACCACTCTTTAATACTGAAACCACTTTAATATGGTATTGTTACCACTATGTTATGGTGTTGAGACCACTCAAATATGGTGTTACCACCATTCTAACTTTAATTTCTCCAAAACATCAATTTGGCACTACGACCACTCAAATATGGTGATACCACTATTTCTCCTTAAATAGAAAAATATTGAAATAATTTTTTATATACCGTTAAGATCATTCTTAATTCCGACGGGACATTATTATTCCAAATAGGGACTATGATCTTAAAAGTACTCTTTATTCCGTATGGATCAAGGGACTATGTTTTTAAGATCATTCTTAATTCTGAAGGGACATTAAACCGAAAAAGGAACTATGGTCTTAACAACACTCTTAATTCCGAAGGGACAGAAAAAGGAGATGAAGAGAAGAAAGACTCGTCAACACAAGTCAAGAAAGGGAGAAGAGAGAAAGAGTTCCCGACAACTCAATGAAACTCTTTGGTGTATTTTTTGAACTGAGTGGAGTCCTCTATTTATATAGAGATTCCGTAACTGTTTTAGCAAAAATTTCGACAGCAGTTACTCTAATGGATAAGATTAAAATGGAGTTTATACATTAATTAGTTCAACACTTGTGGATAGGATCAAAAGAAACAAATCCACAGAAGTGGAGGAAACAAACTATTGGATTTTAATGAAGGAAATATAAGAAATTCAATTAAATTCTTATTCTTATCACAACCACCATAAGCTAAATTTATGCAAAGTGATATTCACGAATAAAAATAATAATTACTATTATTTTTATCATTATCAAGTATTTAAAATTAAATACCGCAGTTTAAACACTACTAATGTGTGAGTTCTTTTTTATGCGGGACCCCCACACTCTATTTTTTCAATTCACACAATATTAGATCAAAGTATTATTACTTGGTGTTTAATCTTCCAATTTATTTTTCAACATCACACTATTGTTCCAACAGTGCCAATATACAATTTCAACAAGCTGAGAAGGAGTGAAAAGACCTGTTATATTGGTCCACAACCAAAACTAGGTGCCCTAGGAACTACAGAGGACAATCCTATTGAAATTTAAATTGATGAGGGAGAAGAATTAAATAGATTTTTGTAATGACTTATAACAATGTCTTTGTTTTTAGATGTTTTAGGATATGATGTTTTTAGCCTTTGCACATTTTTATGTCATTTTGGTACATTTTTGGTTTTATTTTTGCGTATTATAACTTTAAATGAATTTGCGTATTATAACGTGGCTTAAGTCATTTTGGTACATTTTTATGCATGTTATGCTTGGTGACACAAACATAATGTGGCTTAAGTCAAGTTGGAATATAACCTACATGACTTAAGTCACGTTCGGTACACCCAACGCGGGTTTAGTCATGTGGTGTACATTTAAAGGTCGGACAATACCTCATTTCTTTATTCTTCTTCATTTCACATCTAAAATCTCTAAAAAAATTCTCAATTCATCCAAATTCCCAATTTCTTCAAGTTTAAATCAAACAACACTCCAATAACAAGTAAGTTTTCATAATCAAGTACCATTGACATTTTATGTTTATATGTTACATTTTTCCTCTTAAATTTTAAATTTTTTAGTTTCAGGGTTTGTTTAAATTTTGATTTTTTTGACAAGAAACGATACAATGTTTACATGTAAATGACTTATGTTGCTTAAATGTTTAGAGATTTGCATGTTCATGTTGTAGTTTTTAGTTTTAGGATTTATGTATAATTTGCACTCCAAGTGTTTGATGAAATGTTTGAATGAGTTTTTCATTGACTTTTTTTTACTTTCTTATGGTGTAGATATGAAACAATGGATAATTTGTTCAACGCTCAAGTATGCTTCAACGGTGGAAACCCTAATATGTTCAAGGTTCGGAACGATGTCACGTTAAAAGAACTGAAGGATCAACTGATGAAATCAACCAACCGCTCAACCACAGAGACACAAGGAGGATGGAATACGTTTGGTATAAGTGTCCATTGTTGGACTCAGAGGGGAGATTGATGTTTAGTCGGCCGGAGTTAACAAATGACAATGATGTGAGGAGCATGTTATCAATATTTGGTCAGCATAACATGTTCCTGAGGATTGAGATGGATGCTACGTTATTGAGATCGCTTGATGATATTCTCAAGGGTTTAAATAACCTCCACCACCACTGCATCACCACCACACCACTGCATCACTACGCCGTTAAACAGCCTCACCAAGAAACAGGTAGCAACACTAACATAGATCTAGAGGAAGACGAAATCCAACAACAAAACACAGGCAGCGACGTCGGTTTGAAGTGGAAACACAACCTAGATCGTAAAAAGGCGGCCGCTGGTGACAAGGAGAAGGCATCCGTCGCCGGAATAAAAGAGAACCAATGGTGGAACGAAACGACAGATCTGAACAACACTTCCCGGATCCCGAAACATGTGTCCTTCTCACACCGCATCACCACCACCACACAACCTAAACCGCCACCCCACCAAGCTCGTCATACACCACATAAAACCGTGACCTCCTCACATCATCGCATCACCACCACGACAACCACCGGCACTGCCTCACCATCACCGCCTCTCCATCAGCACACCACTAAAATGGATAACCATTTCATATCTACACCTCGTGATCGTATATTTTAAATTTAACCCCCAAAATTCATGAGGAACTTTTAACACAATCAAGGTGTTGGAATGACATAATGAAATTGATAGAAGATAAATCTCATAAAAGAAACCTTGCCATATCTTTCTCACTGGCCACTGAAGATTCAGATCCGGATCCGAATCTACCACCACAAACCACCACCATCCCCGCCACAAACAACCATGAGATCTACCACAAAAAATCACCACCACGAGCTGCTGCTACATCCTCCTAAAGCAATCACTGCTGCTACGAATCCACCACCAAAAACCACCCCATAAAACTCCACAACACCACCACGAATCTACCACCACAAACCACCACCAGCCACCATCAGCACCACCACAAACAACCATGAGATCCACCACAGAACCACCACGAGCTGCTGCTACAACTGCTCTAAGGCCACGTATAACCGGAGGCTAGGTGATGCGGAGGTCGCGCCTCGTCGCACCACCGATATAGAGATCTACATCTTAAAGAATAATGCTTGGATTTGAGGGAGATAGATGCATGTGTGTTTTTAGAGAGAGAACAGAGAACTCAGTTCAGAGAGAGAAAGGTTTTTCCCCTCCTTATTTTGGATCATGAATGAATTGTTGTTATTGTTGTTTCTAAGACATGACATGCTTTTAAAAAATGAACATAACATATTGTATGTTTGGGGTCTTTAAAAAATAGCCTCTTTGTGAAGAATTGATGGAAAAAAAATACCAAAACTCTTCTTCAACATGACTTAAATCATGTTGGCTTAGTACCTACCTGACTTAACTCATGTTGGATCAACGTGACTTAAGTCACGTTGGTGCTACCGAACGTGACTTAAGTCACATTGGGGGGTATTTTGGTCAGAACATTTGGGAATAAGCATGAGTATTGGAGAAGAGCAATTTTCATTATTCAATATTAACAAGTATTAAGTATGGTGTCTAGAAGTGTTCGCGGTGTCGTTTGGATTGATTTTAAAACATAAACTCAACTGATCCAAAAATAAAATTACATGTGGCTCGGTTCGTAGTTTTCATTGATTTTACAAACCGTGTATGTATCGTTACGTCTTTCCCTTCATATTTTATATTTTTTCTTTCAAACAGAAAAATACATACATTACAAACAATCAAAATCCAAATCTTTTTTTTTTCTTTTCAATTTCCACATTTATGCAATGCTGCAAATGTCGACAAACCAAAAGGAGGGAGTGAGGGAGGATGAGAGACCTCATTTTTGAACATCCTCTCAATTTATCTTTTTCGATTGGAGTAAACATGTTTTTTCATCCTTTAATTTATACGCACAGGTCAATTTCGTCCTCAAATTGTTCGAATAGTAGGAGTAAAGATTAATTTAGTTTGATACAAATAAAAGGGGGAAACAAACTTGTGAGAGTAATACCTCAAATTCGTCCTTGAATTTTCACCAATCAGCCAAATTCGTCCCTGAATTTTGCGAAATATCTATTTAGTCCCTGAATTTTACAGACGTCCATCAAAATGATCCCTCCGTCCAAAAGCTCTGTTAGTGGTGATGATGTGTCTTCTTGCATGTTGTGCTGTCCTGTACACATGTCAACAAGGCAGCCACGTGTACAAGGACTAATTTAATGGAAATGGTAAAAATTTGAGAGTTTCAGTGTAATTTTTCCTGTGTTTCCAATTATACCCCTTTATTATATAAGGATCGATTTGAGACTTATTGTCATAATTTAAGGACTAATTTGATGGATATTGTTATAATTTAAGGGCTGATGTGATTCATTTTATTTCACGTAATGGGTACAAGGAGATATAACATTAAAGGACCAGTGATTTCAAATGACAAGCATAAACAAACACCACTGAGGGGTCCTGCTCCACAAAATCCAACTGCTCCTGGAGTTATTAGAGTTCCAAATCCAAATTACAGGCTGTCGCGTCATTTTTCGGAGGTCAAACTATTTTATTAGCATAGACTCATTAATTTTTTCACGACCGAACATTTGTTTTTTTTTTAAGAAAAAGGGGAAAAAGTTCAAACCACCCCTTTGAAAAGATTTTGGGTTCG
>Ga0315914_1008194_pt1 | contig 14096 bp, 7 predicted proteins | sample MpolenodulesMG_FD_203920 | JGI IMG/M metagenome (GOLD analysis project Ga0315914, IMG submission 203920) | Medicago polymorpha root nodule microbial communities from Los Angeles, California, United States - elongated nodules | ecosystem: Host-associated > Plants > Roots > Nodule | place: USA...
GCTCTTTAACAGACTTCCTAATTAACTCAGCATTAGCAAAAGTCTGACCTAATTGGTAGTGAGTAACATCACCTTCAGCATACTTAAACTTCCTAGATCTATTCTTACCTCTTTCACTATCAGATGAGTTTAGGCTATCAAGATCTGATGAATCTCCATTTTCATCTTCAAAGTCATCAATAGTTGTTTCAGCAGAGTTCCTTGATGACTCAACAACAATCAATCTGTTATCTGTACAAACTTCAAAAGGCACATCAGCAGTTGGATTTATAGTTTCTTCAGGCAAGACATTGGTCCATTCCCAACCTTCGTCATACTCACTATCATTCAGAGATCCATCTACACTTTTAGGTCCTTCTTCATCTTCAGCAAATGAAGCATATCCATCTTCTCCTTCAGCAACATATTCAGGATCAGTTTCATATTGAGCTTCATCTTCACAGTCTTCTTCTACCACTTCAACATCAGAATCATATCTATCATCTAGACCTACTTCTCCTTCCACATAGAAATCAGCTACTGACTCACCTTGAAACTCATTCATGAAGTTAACAGTATCTCTATCTGTCTTTAGTACCCTAAGACCATTCTTCAACTCTGCACCAGGACTGACATACCACAACTGATATGAACCCTTCACACCTATCTCTCTAACAAGCTTACCCAAATCTATTAAATTGACTTCACCTAGGCACCATTCACCCCCAAACTTGTATATCTCACCTTTCTTATAGGCAACAACAGGATCAGATATAAAATAACCTTTGTGGTGAAACCTTATCTTCAATGAGTGGTTCTCAGCAACCCTAGCAGAAATGAAATTCAATTTTCATTAAAAAATGGCACATGCAATATTGTTGTATTCAATACACTACACCAACCCCTTTTTTACCCCTTTTTTGAGACATAAATAGGAACAAATGTATAAAAGACAAAAAAAAATACCCCTTTAACCTAACAAACATAAACAAACAAAAAAAAACATAAACAAACAAAGATAAACTTACTTTGAGACATTGTTGTCGGGAATATTGTCATTCATAGAGTCTTTTCCGGACCCAGATGCCTTTTCACCAACCTTTTTCTGCGAACCAGCCTTCTGCGAACCAGCCTTCGAACCACCTTTCTTCTTGTTTGAACCATCATTCAAACCACCATTTTCCTGCGAATCTTCGACCCACTTCATCGTTCTCACCAAACCAAGCAAAACCGTAACTGCAAATGGAGTTCGTTTGAGAGAGAGAGGGAGATTGGAAGATAAGATGAAGATAAGGGGTGAAATATGCAACCCTAACTTTTCACCTTCTATTTCTATCAAACCTCACTCACGTGCCATCTTCTTTTTTATTATTTCTGCTTTTTTTATTTTTATTTTAATTAATTAATTGCCACGTAGGACAAGTAAGTGGCCACATGGGCATTGACCCAGTCAAAATAGAAGGGGGGCACTGAGTTGCAAAAGGGGGTGAAGTTGGGGGGCTGGAAAGTTGTTTTTTTTAATAGGGGGCCAAAATTGCTACGGGGCCAAACATAGGGGGCCAAAAGTGCATTTTAGCCTATAATTTTTTTTTTTTTTTTGACAAAAAAAATATGTATATTTATTAATGTAAATAGAGATGCATATCATTATATAATAAATAAATTTTTAAATTACTCTAACCTTATTTCTAATAATATAATTTTTAGATGATGACAATATAAAATTCCTTATACCATCATCTAAGAATATTTTTTATCTTTTTTTTATTTTGGCAACAAAGAGGGCTTTTGCCAAAAAGAAAGAAAACTTCAAAGAAATTAACCAAGGAGTAAAAACTATTGATACATCAGCAAAAAAATAATTAACTGATTTGAGCAAGACATAACTCAAGGAGCCGCAAAAAAAAAAAATAACTAACTAATTTGAGCAGGACATAACTCAAAAAGCCGCAAAAAAATAACTAACTAATTTGAGCAAGACATAATTCAAAGAGCCGCAAAAGATTATTACAATTACAACTCATATTAACAAAGGCATCGACACAATAATTAACTTCATAATAGGAGTGACAAATTTTGACTTGCCAATCCAATTTCAATACCTTCCAAAAAATTTCAATCAACATCCAACCCACAACACTACCAAAGACATCGTCTTAAAATAAAAACTTAAAAAATCTAATTCACTATTTGCTATAAAGAAACTTACCAAAGTTTGTGAAGCAACAATATGTTGCTAACAAAAATTACACACGAACATAAAGGAGAGCATCATCTTAAAATTGTTTGAGTAGAAAAACATTATACACTTTGTAAAAGATAAATGACATAAACCAGAAAAAATCATATAAATGACTAAATTGTTATAAGAATATTACATGAGGGTTTTTGCTTTTACTTAATGTTTGGATAACATGTCCTTGTGAGCTTAGCTTAGTTGGTATGGACAATTTATAAAATATGTAAGGTCCGGGTTCAAACCCCAGCCACAAAAAAAAAGTTTGGATAACATATAATACGTATTGAAGTTCCTTCAAAAAAAAATATATGTACTTAAGTATCCATATGGTACGAGTAATAAAGTTGCTAACCAAGTAGATAGGCACGCATCTGGATCCAACGAATTTCACATAGTTATTTTGAGTTTGGTGACTGATTTTATCTCTATCTCTATCTCAACTGATCATTTTCTTTTTATTATAAGAAAATTGTTAAAAAAAAATTGTTGGTTCTATTAATAAGTGTGTAATTAATGTTTCATAATTTATTTTAATCATTCATTTTTCAATTAATTAATTAAATTAAAGTCACAACTGCTTCACCTAGACTCTATCCATTGTCATCCCTGGTGCGGAACGTGTTTCAAAAACACAACAGTGAAGCATGTCGACATGGAATCTTGGGACTTGACATATAAAATCCGACATCTTAATCAAATGGCCCTTCTATGTCTCTTATTAGTAATCATTTCCACTTATAGTTGTTTTTATCACACTTTAGACCCAGATTCAACGAATTTGTACATGCCTGATTTGGAAAATTAACAAACAAAGAAAAGAAGAAGAACCAATGAACACTTGAAATTGTACGAGTCAATCAACTTACAAGTTTTTTCCCAACAAAACGATAAACAACAACACCAACTCTAGAACCATTACAAGGAGCATCAACATGCAAAACATCAACAAAAAAATACTTCCTAGCTTTCTTAAAAAACAAACTCTCCTTTTTCCATCTCTTCATATGCGCCATCACAAACACAATCTCCTTCTTAATCAACATCAACCTTAGCGTTTCAATCAACGGTTCATAAAGATGATCATGATACACCACATCTGAAGCTATCACAACATCAAACTCTCCTCCAATCATTTCCACGTCAGCAGCATGACCCCACCTAAGTGAAGCAAACGTAACACTACCACCGTTGGACCCCACAGCTTCTGCATTAGCTTCCGCGTTGAATTTGAGATTGGGAACGACATGAGGGAGGTCGGTTAGGGTTACGTTTGTTCCGAGTGTGGCGGCAGCGACTATGCCGACGATGCCAGTGCCGGAGCCGAGTTCGAGGATGCGAGGAGGAGTGTGGAGGGATGAGAGGACAGTGGAGAGGGGGCTGGTGGTGGGGTTGAGGCGGTGGTTATCGAGGAGAGTGACGAGGGAGGTGGCGGCGGGCCAGAGCTGGAAGGAGAGGCCTTGGGATGGGAGTGAGCGAATGGTGACCGTTGATTGAATTGAATGGAGGAAATGGGTTTGAAGTAGTTCTTGGTTAGGTAGAAGATTGGGTTGTACGGTGGGGAATGGGTTTGTTTCTTCGTCGGAGTCAGACATCATTTTGACGAGTATTGACTTTGTGTTGTTGTTTGTGATAGCGCCGTCGAGGATGGTTCAGGTTCGGGACTCCCGGTTTTATACTTTATACTCATATTATAAAGTGATTTTACTTTTCTGCCCCTTCGAATATGAAGGTTTAGGTTGAGGATAGATACTACTAGCTACTAGACCATCAACCCGTGCTAGTAATAATTGACAATGAAATATAAAATAATATAAGTGCAATGGCATAGTTCATTTCATAACGAAACATCTGTTTTGCGAATATAACATAATGTAATATTGAAATGACATAAGTCGTTTAACAAAAAAAAAGGTTTTATACTTTGCGAATACATTCAAAATGACAGTATGTCACATGTTCTTCCTTTGATCTGATTTTTGCATATGGTCATTATACATAAACCATATTATGAGAAAGTCTTTAGTTTTGGAATAGTCATCTGATCTAAGAGATAAATGATTTTGTAATACAATCAATTTATTTTTTCTACACTCAAAGCAAAAATAAAATTATCTAATTCTATAAGTGAATCTTGAAAACATAAAAAGTTATAGGCAAAATATATCTTCTGATACATTTCACATTTTCACCTACAATCAAAGCAATGCATCAACAATACATTTAGAAAACCCAAGAATTTCCTTTTGGTGATTCCTCTTTCAAGTGATTCTGAAAACTAATAAGATTCATAATTTGAAATCCCTAAATGAAAGAAAGGATGAGTTGAAAATAAAAATAGCACCATATGTATTTTTGTGAAATAATGAGACAAAAAGGAACAACAACATTTACTTAACGGCGGAACAAAAAAAATTAGGATATAGTACGGAAAAAAAAAAACCTGTTACAACCTTTTTTGTTGTTGTGCCACATCTTCTTCTTGTTTAAACATTTTAGAGTAGTATTAACAAAACATGAACCTTATGGCATTTATTTAAGGAGGAACGTAAATTATGTTACGAAATATGTTGTTAATCAAACCTCAAAGAAGGGGGGGTCAACAAAAAAAAAATCTGCAAACAACAGAGGATATGAATAGAGAAATAAATAGAGAAATCTACGTTAATTAATGTGATGCCAAAGGAGAAGTATATGTCAACAACAATTAATGCGGAGTATAGGTCAACAACAATTAATGTGATGCCAAATGAGGGAAATATTTAGGTTAGAATTAGGGTTAAGTATAGCTTGACCGGTTAAGATTTAGGGAAATGTTAACTTGTGCCCTCAAGGCACAAGTTAATGAGTCAAATATAGAAATAATTTACTGAAATGTGTGCACTACATTTATTCTTTAACTTTTTAATTAATTAAATGCACAAAATTTTAGGGAATATATTTCTTCTTTTGGGTTTCTTAACATGTGCCCTAACGGCACAAGTTAACACTACCCTAAGATTTATAAATAAGGGGGGTAATTCCATTCCAAAAAAATAGCATAAAATTAGGAACATAATTTGACTTTAGATAAACATTAAATGCAAAAGTGTGGAGGTTAAAATTAGGTTTAGTATAGCAAGACAAGTTAACCTTTATAAGTAAGAGAACATAATTTGACTTTAAAAAAACATTAAATGCAAAAGTGTGGAGGTAAAAATAAGGTTAAAATTAGGTTTAGTATAGCGAGACAGGTTAAGCTTTACTAGACCATCGACATGTGCTAATGCACGGGTCATATCGAAGGTAATATTTGACGGTAATAGGTAACAAAATAGTTTAGATGAATGTCATGATTGTCATATAGTATTTCATAATATTAAGAAGCATAAACGTTGGTACTGTACCATAACATAATATTTCCATGACATCGTCCTTGGTACTGTAACGTAACATAATATGTTAAGTATAGCGAGACGGATTAACATTTATAAGTAAGAGATTAGGTTAAGTGTAGCGAGAAGAGATAACGGTTATTCCTTTCCAAAAAATAGCATATAATTAGGAACATAATTTTATTTTACTTTAGATAAACATTAAATGCAAAAGTGTAGAGGAAAAAATTAGGTTAAGTATAGCGAGACGGGTTAACATTTATAAGTAAGAGATGCCTGATTCAATTCTAAATTTTAATTGCACTATTTTTGGGTTATGTTAACCGGTGCCCCCAGGTTCTAGTTAAGGAAACAAAAAGAAAGTTTTAAATTAAAAGAAATACTTTTTAGACTTTTAATGAGTTGACTGCCCAAGTTTCAATGTAATGTTACTATATTTGCTTCCTTAACCAGTGCTCCAGAGACACCGGTTAACATTACCCTTTTTTTTATATCCATGTGTGAATATATACGGTGCAATGTTTTGCAACTCTTTAAACCTTAATTCAAACAAGTTGAGTGAACCCAACTAATTTAAGACCCAAGACTAATATGTAATATAGCTTATATTTTAGGCTAAGTCTTACTTTTCAAACGTCTGATACGACATGTTAACTTGTTTAAAAGTTTATGTCACATGAATGTGCTTAAATTCTCTCGGAAAAAAAAATGGACGTGCTTAAATAATTAATTTGATTTATGTTTGAATAGATTAATGAACTATTGTAAACAAAAAAAAGATTAATGAACTATTAAATCAATGAAAAGTGAATGTTCTTTTGATGCTTAACATAACATTTAAAGAATTTGACTATATATGATATCATATTTCATTTCTAGTTTATAATAATACATTTAAATATGCAAAAATTAATGTAGAATAATAATGATAAAAAATATTTTTTATATTTATTTAAATAGGTATGCCGTATGCCTAAACGACTTTTTTTTTATGGATTGGTGTATGGTCTTTTTCGGCATGATATAAGTTAGGTTGTACGTCTCTATAGATCGGTCTAATTTATTCTCACTTTTATTTATATATTATCTCATTCAAAGACTAGTTAAAAGAAACTCCCCCTTTTTTATACCAAAAAAAAAAGAGAGAAAAAATAATTGGTAAAAATTGGTTGAGTTGATTTGTACTTTGCAAGTGTGTTCGTTCAACTCTCGTTATTTGCACGATAGCCTCTTTAGTGAAAAATCAGCAAGCAGTTATGTTTTTTTTTAGTCTTGAGGTCTTTGATGTGGTTTCTTCGGAAATAACTCAACTAAACTTTCTATCAAATGAACAACAATCATAAATTTGAGAAAAATTATTGCTTTTCAGATGAATTAAAAATAAGATAACTAATTTGCACATAAAATGATAAAAATAAAATCATAAGTATATGTTTGTGTTTTCTAAAATTTATTTCCATTGGGGTAATCTTATTCGAGGTGTTATCGGTATCAAATACAGACACATCTCTAATCGAGATTTAAACTTTAATTTACAATCGTGAAGATTAATTTCTTCCATTAGACTCAACCCTTATTCGTCATAAGGTGATTATTAAGTTAATTAAAAATTAAGAGTGTCTGATTGAATAATTTTAATATTTTATCATCTACTTAAGTTGAAGCTAGTATAAGATTTAGCAACACATTTGACCCCTAGTTTTGTAATTGTGGAATTTTTAATCCATTAGTTTCAATTTAGAGATTTTGGTTTCTTCGGGTTAAGATTCTCTCCATTTATGTCTTTCTCCATTTTTTTCATTTGGAGAGATAAAGACACATAAAATCTCGAAAAAAGTAAAATATAATTAATGATGATGGGACTCACTTAATAGTAGAACCCACAATCTATTTTTTGTGTCTATCTCTCCCCAAATTGCAAACTCCATTTATTTTGGTAAATGGAGAGGATCTTAACCCAATTTCTCTATACTATGAATTTGAACCCCCTAGTTTCAAACTTTCAATAGATTATTTTTAGTCTCTTAGTCTACCCTTTTCCTGGCTTCATAGCCCCATAAAGATCTTGACGAATCATGTTGCTGTGTAATTTTTTAATATATAAATTTTTATTAAATAAAAATGTGATGTCAACATAATTTAATGAAAAAAATACTTCAAAAAAAAATAATTTAGTGAAAATTTGGTCAAAATATGTATGGACAGCTATAAAATCTAGATAAAGAGATCAAAATTGCTCAATTAAAATTAAGGGATTAAAAACACATAGGCAAGAGTGCAACTAGACCTTAAATGTAAAACTACAAATATTAATTTTGAGTTGAGAATCAATTCTACCAAAAACATCCAAACTATTAAAATGAATTATACAAATGTACAATCAAAACATAATGAAATTTTATTTTTTAATAATCAAAACTTAAAGATAACTCTTATGACAACAGTTTGCTGCAATTTCATTAACTAAATAACACAAATTATATTGGATATCTCTGCAATTTCTTTTAAAATTATGCAGATCATGGAAAAGATCAAAATTACTTCCTTGAATTGGCTTAAAGCAAAACAAGTTGTTTTTCCTTTTGGTTACCATTTATGGTGGTGGGTATCGCTTGACTGTCTTTTTTGTAAATATTCAGTATACTTGGTGTTTCTTGTTCTAACCTTCTATGCACATCTTGTGCTAGAAGGTAACACCTTTTCTTTGTGGTAATACATCTCATTTTTGCTTGTTCAAAAAAAAAATTTCTTCGAAAAAGTTAAAATTCTAATCTCCATCATAATATCAACCTAACTAATTTAACATGAAAAATACTAACGGCACACATTTTAACATTTTTTTTTTGTTTGTCAAGAAACATACATTAATCTTTAACATTTGTACAACTCATGTGACAACTACTTTTTTCCTCTTTTTATTGGACAAAAATAATGGAGAGAGAAAGAAGAAGAGAGAGAATAAAAATACATGTAAGTATGAGAGAGAGAGTTGTTTCAATAGTTATCAAAAAGTAGATGTACAAATCTTTAATGTGAGTATGAGAGAGTTGTTTCAATGATTGTCAAATTCCAGTTACTATAGTTTTAGCTTTTAGGATTATTTAACACATTTTATTGTCTTAACGACACAAGTTTTAGAGTCTGCTTATGAATTATTGAAACGGTGCGTTTGATAAAATTATTTTGGCGAATCCTTCTTCAAACTGAGCATATCGGCGATTAGTTTGATCAGAGACTCGACGCCGGCACCGTTACCGGCGACTGAACTGGTACGTTCAGATCCCTTCATCCTTCTCAACACTATTCATCTCACACGATTTGCTTAATTTTCATAATTATCATTCATCCAAATTTATGATTAGTAAACTAAACTCATTTATTGTTTGCAGAAAGTAATAACAAGATGATAAGCGCAGTGCTTGTGATGAATACACAAGGGAAGCCTCGTCTCGCTAAATTCTACGAATTTCGGGTCCATTTCTCTTCATACCTTTGCCAATTATATTTCTATTTTTTTGCTATGTAAATGCAGTTTTATCACACTGTTTTTGTGTTGTGGTTGATCGATCAGCCCGTGGAAAAACAGCAGGAAATTATTCGAAATGTCTTTGCAGGTTTATCTCTTTCTTCCTTGGATTCTATCTTTTTTTAGTAAACCCCGACTACGTAGATTGCTTTCAAATAGGTCACTAATATTTGAATATTTCAAAAAGCTCCTTCACATTGTCAGGTTTTACTCATATTATTAAGTGGTTGAATATAAGGACCAAATTGATGGTAAGTTGTTAAAATATAGGGATCTTTACGAAATATTTATAATCTCAGGGACCCCTTTTTGAGAGCGTCTTACAAAGTCAAAGACTAGTTTGGTGGTTTACACCTCTTTGTTTGTGTGTGTTTGTTTGATTTTGTTTTCTAACTTGGTTTCTTATGTGAATTTTGTTGCTTTTGCAGTCTTATGCAGTAGACCTGAACATGTCAGCAATTTTGTGGATGCTGAGTCCTTCTTTGGCCCGGTATTTTGTGCTTCCAAATTATACTTTCTGTAGTTTTGTTCTTTCAGCTTTGTAATTTTTATATCCTAATTAACATTAACGAGACATTGAAATTAAAAAAAGAAGTTATGAGTAGGGCTTTTTCTTAGCTTTGTTTGTTGATGTTGTACTGTCCAACTGCAATGTGTGAAAAGATTTCATGTTATTGTCTTATCATGTCATTTGGTTGAAAGAGGCGCTTGAGCTGCGCTAGAACTAAGTTACCAGGAACTTGTTTTCAAACTAAGAAGTTAGAATTTGGAAGAATGACTAATGTGGGGTGTGTGCTTTGTTGAGATTTAGTGACATGCTTTTAAACCTACTTTGATCTCATATCTCAAATATAAATTTTCTTATTTTGATAGCCAACTAATGTTGGTGTTACTTTGTTAATTTATTTTAACAATCATGTGCTTTTTCATTGAAATAATATTAATTCATCCTTATACATCTGAAGAATGGAAGTTATGAATTCGTTTGTTTTATTATTCTTCAGGATGCTCGCCTTGTCTACAAGCACTTTGCAACTCTATACTTTGTGTTCATATTTGATGGTTCTGAGAATGAGCTCGCTATGCTTGATTTGATACAAGGTAGATTCCTGGACAACTTTAGTATTTTTTTTTTTGCATTGCATTGCATTGCATTAAGTGTCAAAATCCAAAGGTGTCTTTTTTTATTTGAATAATATTACATAGTAATGGGTTAATTGCAACCCCTTGGTGTTCTTGGGATTCAAACTGTTTCTGTCTTGAGAAGTTTCTCACAGAAATTACAAACTTTTGACTGACAACTGAAAGCCAACATAACCCAACAATATTCTTTGGGAGTAGGGATATTTTACCTACATAGATTTTTAATTGACTGTTGATAGAAATCTGTTAAGCCTGCTTATCCTCTATTATAATAACATTCAATTTTATAATTAAATAATTATAGCTCAATGATGCGACACTGGTTTTACAAATAATTTGTTAGGAACCCAAGAATTCAATTCCAAACGAATTCCCCAAAACTGGGTAGAATTGACAAATCAAATGAATAATTCCTTCCATAACTTTCTGGTATCATCACAGAATGGAAATAATAGGAATGAACATGATAACCTTGCACTTAAGATTACCCCAAGGGACCAATCTCCCTTTGCAGGAGCATTCTCTAATTTACAACTGTCATAAAATGATTTCCCTCCTCTTCCCTGAGACCAAACCACCCTATTTATATTCCATAGGACTAACTGAAGTACAAACAGAAAGTCTAACAAATTTATCAACTAAAGTAACCCTAATTTACTTCTTAACTCCAATCCCAACAAACTCCTTCTATTTAGTCGTAACATTATCAGAGTAATGTGGCTGAATTTTTTGTAATACACATTATAAATACCTCTTGAAGTATACAATGCATAATGTTTGGGTATACTAACATTTACTATCCTTACAGCTACATGGTCCTTGTAAGCTGACTAACTTGAGAAAATGTATCATACTTGCATTGAGTTTTATAATTACATATAACTTGAGTTACTTTTTATGGATGCTGTCAATATTTATGTAGGGGAAGACCACAGTAGAAGCTGCTTTATGGCGGTAATAGGTTGAGGACTCGGGATGATTGGAGTTAAACTACAAATAATTTTTGGATGGCTCTGAAATTATTACCTATTAACACTTGGAAACTTAATAGAAGGTGTCATGATAAAACTTAGCCGACAAGCAAGAATCTTTTGTAGTACTTCCAACATACCGTACTATCCCGAAGCTAATTGAATTAAATAAATAAAGTTCGAGAACTATTCCCTGCAAATATTACATAAAATAGTAATGGAGGCACAACAGTTAATTATATAATTATAACTGACACTCCCTAAAGGGGAACCCTCGCACAACAGTTGGAATCGTTTCCATGAGACTTACACATAGTAGGAGTTTGTGTTGTCAAATACTGGCCATGGAGGCACAATGGCTGATTGTGGTGGCAGATTTTTTTACAACCTCCATGTCCAATCTGTGAAGGATGGTGGTGCCTATATGGCGCTTTATGGTGGCTTTATATGGAAGATTTTTGGCTGTCCTCCATGGTTTTCCTTTGATGACTCTCGTAGGAGTTCTATAATACCAAGCTTCCCTTTTCACGGTTAACTTTACATATCTCGAATCAAACATTCACTGCTATTCAATGTCAAATGTGAAGTAAACCTTGAGAAAAGTAAAAAAAAAATTGAAAATTTGCTGCATATCATCTATAACCTGTAAGTTTGTTAGGTTTAGAAGTGTGGTAGCATTGTTTAAAGCGAATGCAAAGGAAACCTTGAGAAAAGTGCAAAAATTTGAAAATTTGCTGCATATCATCTATAACCTGTAAGTTAGATAGGTTTAGAAGTGTCATGACATTGATTAAGATATGATCGGGTTTACCTATCAAGTTGATGAAGATAATTCTTTTGATGGTGGTTCCCATTATTGATCATTCCAATCTCCAGCAGACTGAATGGTGTCATTTGATACACATATGTAGTAGACCAAATATCATTTGATGTGGCTTAGTTTTTTCATACGCCATAAGCATGTGGACAGAATTGACAGATCAAATGATGATTTGCTGCAGATTTACATTCTAGATTTTTTAATTGAGAAAAAAGTTCTGGGGTAGTTAAGTTATCAGTTCTCATAGATAATCTTCGAAAATGTTGTTAATTCTAATGCAAAATTAGCACAAAAAATCCCCTTTTTCTAAAGAACTTGATTTGAATTATTATTTGAGCTAAATGCTTTTGTGGTCATTTTGCAATTTTTACTTTTGGAGCTGTGGAAGTTAACAGTTTTAATAATCTATTTAACTTTTTTCAGTCATTTTATTTAGCCATTTCAACTGTATTGCATGTTTTATTAAGTATCCTAGTGGAATAGTTATTTGCATTATGCAAGACCAATCATATTTTGCTACTGCATTTTACATGATTGTTAGTTTAATGTGGCGATTTGCTTACCTTGTCCCTTTCTGCCTTCAGTCTTTGTTGAAACACTGGACAAATGCTTCAGAAATGTTTGTGAGCTTGACGTAGTGTTCAACTATAGTAAGGTAAGGTTGCTTGCTTTGTGCCCTCGACTATAAATCATATATTCGGTATCAGTCATCATAAACTGACTTGATATAGCAATCTAGTTTGTAGCACCAATGAACTAGAAACTGTATTATGATTTAGGGTAAGATATTTTGTTGCATATATATGGATTTTCTGGAGTTTGCTGCAGTCTGCAAGTTTGACTTGTTATATTCTCAAACAAATTTTTGTTTCGAGTTGCCCCTCGGAAAACTGTCACAATTCATTTTTTTATGTTTTATTTTTTTACAAAATATGGGTTGTTTTTGAAGCATCCTTCTATTTTGGGAAATAAATTCAGTCTTTTTCTTAATAGCTCAATACTCAATGATGCCAATACAGTAATATCTGCATCTTAAATTTCCATTTTTTGTGATCCTTAAAAATGAGTTTGCCTGCAGATGCATACTATATTAGATGAGATTATTTTCGGAGGCCAGGTGTTGGAGACAAGTTCAGCTGAGGTTCTGAAGGCTGTTGAAGAAATAACAAAGTGCTCTCTCTTTCCTCTGGTTTTTAACATGGCCAATCTTTTTCACATTATAGTTAACTAGAAACTAAAGAATTTTCACTTTCAGCATAATAATAGTTTCTTAAATGTTTTTTTCCGTAATAGAATATCATGTGATAAATGAAACTAATTATTATACATTTGTTTTGTTTTAATTTTACATTTTGTGGAAAACATGTACTAATTATTATATGTGAAGCAGGCTTGAAGCAGCATCCAGTGCAATCAATCTTGTTCCAAAATCCGTTTCTAGTTGGAGGTCGCGGTAGTAAAATTCCACTTAAGCTTACGGAAGGAACTGCATGGTTTGGAAAACGAAGTATCTCTGGCCAGGGAAGTCAGGTTGGATGTGATTTTGTTCTTCTAATTGAAACAAAAATTGACACCCTTAACAAGCTGAGTTGACCATGGTTACTACTGATGAATTTGATAAGCAATTGGTGAATTTTTATTTTCCTACCTTTATTGATCCAAGGAACACTGTACAACTTTACTGGCCATTCAATGTTCCCAACAGATCCCAATTTTGGTTTATCCATTTGGTTGCATTGCCTTGAAATGCTGAGACTGTATAAATATGTGTTCCTACATATTGTAATTCATGAAGAATATTGGATATCCTCCTCTCAAAAAGAATATTGGATATCCTGTAACATACATTAACTACTTGTGCAATTGTTAATATAATTTGGTAGATCGATTTGATGATCTTGCAAAAACATCTATGAGGATATCGGCACAATTATAATTTTTTTTGCCTAGAATGCTTATTCATTCTCTTAGGGTCCGTTTGGTTCGAGAGTTTTGGAGGGGAGGGGCGGGGAGGGGAGGGGAGGGGAGATTTTTAATTTGAAGTGTT
>Ga0315914_1008196_pt1 | contig 14095 bp, 4 predicted proteins | sample MpolenodulesMG_FD_203920 | JGI IMG/M metagenome (GOLD analysis project Ga0315914, IMG submission 203920) | Medicago polymorpha root nodule microbial communities from Los Angeles, California, United States - elongated nodules | ecosystem: Host-associated > Plants > Roots > Nodule | place: USA...
TCTTCACCACACTGACCATATTCATTTCCACCTGACATCAAGTATATCTGCTTTTATCATTCTGATAATATATGCATAACAGTGTTGTAAAATAGTGATAATAGTAACACTATAGCATTACAGCGTAGCGGAATTTGAATAAATCTCTATTGTTCTGCGATATGATGTTTATACAAAGTGTTGTTAAATAGAGACTATTCTGGCACTATAGCGTTGTAGGATAGATTAATTTGAACAAACCGCTATTTTCTGCAATCACGATTAACAAAACTGACGCATGATTAAGATATACTGACACACATTCTGATGTTTCTCGATATAGATCAACAGAAGTTCACCGATACTCATTCCGATTTTTCAAAAGTAGAATATCTATAATACACCTATGAGCTAGTTGAAGCCAAATCGTGGTTAATGATGTTGCCACTTTGAAGGGTGATTTCACTTCTAAGAATAAAAGAAAAATACTTCCCTCTATTGTCACAGAGAATGAGAGAAGCAAAAAAATATAATAAACACAGAGATGATGGAGTGGTTTGAAATGAATACCCCAAGCATAAGCTTTTCCGTGATCATCAACAGCCAAACAGTGCCACCCACCAATAGCCGCCTAACATCATTTAAAAAAAAAAAACAATCAGAACTGCAAGTCAATAATCAATTCAAATAACGGATTCAACTCCTCTAAAGTGAACAATTCAGTTTATAGCGGATGGCCAAAACTCCACCACATGAACTTGGGAATGCAACCAATGGCACCGCCATAGGAGGTGGCGCTTCACAAATCGCCTATGGCATCTAGAACAAAATCCACCGCACGATTCCAACATGGCCGGTATTTAACAACAGTGTTGTAGGGTATGTTTGGATGGAAGATTTTGGAGAGGAGGGGAGGGTTTGTTTTATTTTTCTAAATTAAAAAGCTATAAAATGTTTCTGAAAATGGTATTTTTCTTTATAGTAATCAAATCCTCACATGACACCAAAGAAAACAACAACATAAGCACGGTAGTAAAATGAAAATACCTGAACAATATGAGCATGGGAAAGTGCTTTGACTTGGCTGGGAATGTTTTCAGTCTTGGTCTCAGCTGGGTGTCCAAGTGTTCCCCTTTGATTCCAACCCCATGTAAACAACTACTCAAAACAATAACAATGAGAAAGAGAATAAAAAAGTCAAATATGATTTTAGTCCCTATAAAATTACAACTCCGTTTAACTTTAGTGCCACAAAAGATTTAAACAAATTTAGTCTTCACCTTTTATATAAACAACTATTCAAAACAATAACAATGAGAGAGAGAATAAAACACTCAAATATGATTTTAGTCCCTGTAAAATTACAAATCTTTTTAACTTTAGCCCAGCAAAAGATAACAATTTTAGTTTCACCTTTTACAAAAACAGGGGTTTCAGTGGTATGCAAGACTAAGAGCGCCCAATATAGGACTAAGGCCATGTTTGAATAAACAGTTTAAGTAAGCTCTAACAGTATAAATCCTATTATATAAGTATTTATGTACAAGTTACTTTTTGATAACAAAGGATAAAACAAAGTTAAATTGTTATCGAGTCTGATTGGATTGGTTTATTTCAGCTTCTCTACTACCATAAGCACTTGTAAGAGTCTTTGAGAAATCTTATGTAAACATCTTATGACATGCCTTATGTCTATAAGTTGTTTTCAGCTTATATGAGTATATCCATAAACTCTACAAGATAGCTTATGAAAACCACTTATAGCTTATATCAAAATAGTTTGAGTTTATTTCATCTTTTGTTATAGAAATAGCCTATACGTAAGCGCTTTTATGATAAGCGTTTAATTAAGTTGTTTATCCAAACAGGGCATTCACATAAGTTGTAGCCTATGTTTGGTTCCACGTTTAGAGCAGCCATAATTGATTATGCAGGTGTAAAATTTATTTTGACATGTTTGGTTGCCCTCGAGTAGAATTGATTTTGTCTCCATAAATGATTCTAACTGAAACTAGGATTTGTAGCTTTTGAGTCTAGACGTGAGTTTTAGACTAAAATCTAATGCTAAAGTTTGTTAGGATACAAACAAACAACTTTACATTCAACTCACTTATAAGTAAAATCAATTCTACAAAATTAATTTTATTAGCGCAGAACCAAACACACACATAACCTATTTACATAAGCTACCATGTAGAAGCCAAAAACATCTTATTATGTAATAGAAATGTCATAAGTGGTTTTCGCAAACTCTCTCGATCAATCTGACAAATGCTTATCACGTCGGTAGACAAACTCAAACAAGTCAATCCTAACAAGCCTTAAAAATGAATAAATTTTGTATAGGCATTTAACTCAAAAAATAGATAAACTTTTCTAGGTGTTAGCCCTCTGAGCCGGCCTGAAATTAAGTAATGTATGGCCACCCAGCAAAATCGAACTTGGCTTCTCCAGAAAGATAAAAATATATAATTTTTAGCGAATAAAAACATATTTAACTCAAAAAGGTTAAATTTTTAAATAAGTTATGAATTATGATGGAGTGAAAAGTGCACAGACACAAACTGACCTTGCCATCATTGGAAATGGCGAGTGAATTTCTACTACCAGCAACAACAGAACGAACACGTTGAGAAGGAAGAGCTTTAACAGAACAAACCCATTCCTTATCTTCGTTTGTACCAATTCCTAATTGACCATCTTCACCTGAACCCCTGCAATACAAAAAAGGAAGGAGATATTATTATTGAAGGAGAGAGAGAACAAGAGAGAGAGAGAGAGTTACCAGGCAATGATGTTGGAAGCCATGAGAATGACTGATGGTATGGAGACAAAGATTGAATTGAAAGAGGTCAGTCAGTCAGGTTGAGAGTTGAGTTTGGATTAAGGATATATTGTTTGAAAACAACAGCACTCTCCAAAACCTATTACACTATCAATGTAATTTTCTTCATTTGTTTCCTTTTTTGGTACACTATTTTCTTAATTTTATAAAAAAAATAGTAATCTATACCATGATTGGTGGAATGGAATTCTAAAAGTAATTACTAATTTTGATAGGAAAATTTAAATAGACCGGTAATTTACTCTCTTCAAGTTTAATTAAAGATATTGCGTTTAAATCCAACCTTAAAAATGAAACAATGTTAAACATGTTGATGAAGAGTTTGTCATTTCTGGATGCGTTGTCATCTATTATTGTCATATATGGCTCTAAGGATTAGTCTTTGAATTTGCGCCAGAGAGTATCTGGCTCAAACGAACAAAGAATTGAGTCATTGTGAATATTATTATTTGTTCGTTTCACCCGAAAGGGTCTGATTGCTGACGTATTGGACTCATCAATCGATTTGAGTTCTAACACGTTGCTTTGCTCGAAAGAGCAATTTATGCTTGCTGCTGATTAGAGAGTTGTTGGCACTTGGATTTTGTTATCGTGTTGACGGTCGATCCATTCATCATAATTAAACTCTAATTGTTCTCTACAAATGTTCACTTTTCATTCTTTTTCGTAACTTAGTTTCACGATGTATTCCCGATTGAGTTATTCCTAGGTCAGGTCTAATGTTCACCCAGTCTTTGTATCTCTTTTTTATCTATGTGATTTTGTATTTTGCCTAAAATAAAGGATCTTTGATCATCCAATAGATGGATTAAATATATTTTTAATCCCTACAAAATCACGAGTTTTTGAGCTTAATCCCTATAAAATTTTAATGCTAATTTTAGTTCTCCAAAATAATCCCTCCGCCTCACAATTATTGTCTCTTTAGTATTTTTTCTTTTTCTCAAAATAATTGTCACTTTACAATACCAATACAACATTTATTTATTTTTCCTACTATTATACCTTTATTTATTGATTTTCATTCAACTTAACTACTCCACTAACTACAATTAATAAGGGTGTCTTAGTAAATACTACTAATTTTACCATTGAAATCAACACAATTAATCATTTTCTTAATAATCGTGCACAAACCTTAAACGACTAATATTGTGAGACAAAGGGAGTATTGTAGTTTGTAATAATTAGGTGTGTTCGCGGTGCGTTTGGTTCGGTTTTGAGACTAAAAGTCATCCGAACTGCAAGATAAAAGAACATGCGGTTTGGTTTGGTTTGGTTCGGTTGAGTTTTTAAATAAAACCCGAATCAAAACAAACCAAACCAATGCGGTTTTTATCGAGACAATTCATTTTTTTGTTTTCAACATTAAAAATCAAGTTAAAAAGTTAAAACACAACATATTCCCAACAATGTTTCCGACAACGTTTTAAATTTCATCTAACAATATTTCAATCTCATAAAACAAATTAAAAACGTGTGCAAAAAATAATATTATTCTGTAAGGAATGCAAAATACTAAGATTTTATCATTCTCTAAAAGTTCAAGTAACACAAAAAAATATTTTAGAAATAAAAAGTAAAGAAGAAACTTAACAAGAGAAAAAATATGTCATTTTATAGAAGTTTCAATTGAGTTTCTATGAGTATTAGTTTAGATGACATGTTTAATTAATGTTTTTCCTATGTTGCGGTTTGGTTTGGTTTGGTTTGGTTCGTAAAATAGAAACCGCAAACCGAACCAAACCATGCGGTTGAGTAAGAAAACGATCTGAATACATCTAAACTAAATGCGGTTTTTTGCGGTTTTTTGCGGTTTTGGTTTGAATTGGTTTGGTTTTGAACACCCCTAGTAATAAAAGTCCCTCTTTTAAAAACTTTTTTAAAAAAATAGATATTTTTAGTCATACAAAATATTCTCATAAAATGCAAATATGGACTAAAAATGAATAAAATTTTTGTAGAAATTAAACTTAAAATTTTGTAATTTTATAGACACCGAAAACATATTTAACGCTATTATAAATTAGGTCTTTTGTAATAAGAAAAAAATATTATAGAAAAATAAAAGGAAAAACAAAGAAGGTTTTCATTTTACCTCAAAAAAACCAAAAAGAAGCTTTTCATTCCTCGGTTTTTGGTTGTTTTTCCTTACAGCTCCTGCGACTGAGGTTGTTGTTGTTGCTGTGAATCCTTAAAGGTTGAAATGGGTGGTTACATTCAAGAAGCACGTGAGAATCACGTGAAGAAGAAGGTCGAAGAAGGTACCATAACAATACTAAACCCTAACCCAAAACCCATTTTTTCTTTATCAAAAAGTTTCAATTTTTATGAACAAAAATGGGTTTATTTCAAATGGGTTTTTTTTATATACATTAATCCACAAATGGGTTTCAAATTATGATCAAATGATTTCATAGTTAAATTGATGTGATGGGCTATCATCATTTTCATTCAATTCGGTTTTTGGCCCTGTTTGGATAAACGTCTTTTTTTTGTAGCTTATAGCACAAATACTTACCATGATAAGCACTTATGTATAAGCTATTTTTATAGGAAAAGATAAAATAAAGTTAAATTGTTTTCGTATAAGCTGTTTTCATAAGCTATCTTGGAGAAATTATGAAAATAAGCTAAAACAGTTTATCAACAATGTTAGTATGTTAAAAGCTGTTTTTACATGTTCTTCCAAACAGTAGATAAGCTCAGATAAGTCAATCCAAACATACCCTTATCCATTTGAATAATATACTCCTTAGCGACACTTCTGATAGAAGGTGTGACAATGTCCGACTCTGACACATGTGATTACATTCAGCTATGTCATTTTTTAAGTTATTACCGGTGTTGCTGTGTCAATGTCGTTCTGGTGTCTGTGTCGGTGCTTCATAGATAAAATGTTCATTCTAAAGTTTTCATTTTTCATTGTGTTTTTGGGAGAAGAGATGGGTTTTATTCAAATGCCGTTCAAATTTATGATCAAAACATTGTTTAATGGTGATATTCGAATGGTGGGCTATGATCAATTTTGCAGCTTTACGGAGCAAAATGAAGGTGAAGGCACTTAAAGAGTGTGATTTTTACACAAAGAAATATGCTGAGTGTGCTATGGGGAGAACACTTTCTGTTGTTTGGCAATGTCGGAAAGTAGCTAAAGAGTTGAATAATTGTCTTCATCAATTGTAAGCTGTCTTATGAAATAGTACTAGAATTATTCTTTGATTATTTTGTTTTATTTTGGGTTAAGAACTGGAGAAACATACCTAAATGCATCTTTCTTTTGTCGGTTTGGTCATCGAATGTGTCTTTTGTTTGTTGAATGTGTTTTCGGTTAGTCAATTTGACCTATAAAATTACTAACAAATGACACGTATAGGGAGGCTTTTGTAATTTCGATGCATTCGACGACTATAGTGACACATCTCACACATTCAGGAAATTGGGGTTTAGTCCTTAGACAAGTCAAAGGGAGAAACTTTTCCCACCACAAATGACTTTAGATATTTGGAAAAAAAGCAAAAATTTTGTGCGGTTCCAAAGTACACTTCTGGAAACATGAGTTTTTTAGAAATGTGGGTGTGAAAAGTAGCCCCCCAAGTCAAATCCATCTCTTTAGATTATACAGCATCGGCACACTGCATGTTAAGTTCATGCCTAAAGCTATGCGAGGCCGTAGAGTATACAATTGATGGAAAGGGTATTATATGTGCAATTTTTGTTAGGTATCACATGGAGGCGCGACTATAAAATTAGCAGGCTGTGTATGGGATAGAGCAGGTTGGGTTAGGGATCTAAAGCAAAGGCTTTACTAGCCTTGCCCTTGGCCAACCCTGAGATTGTAGGAAAATAATTAGATGACGATCAAGGTAGATTTTAGCTCAAACTATGAACAGATATGTAGATTTAAATGGTATATCATAGTACTTGATTGATGATAGGCTATAATAACATTGTTTAATTTATGTAGTAGACAATCTTGTCTAATGTGAAAAGACTTCTTTTACTGTTGTCAAATGCAGCTGTTGATGTTAATGAATGTAATCACTTTCTGTCCCGTGTTGTATGGATTTCCTCATCTCTTTCTGCCTGTGAATGTGCTTTTCCTGGCATTGCTATGAATATTAGTTTAAGCTCAGTGACATGTCTTAGTGTATTGATTCACATTCTCATCAATTTAATCGAGACTTACAAAAATGCTGAAAACTTAATAAGATATATCCTTTAATATTCTCCTGCATGTTAGTTAACTTCCTTTTCGCAGATAGTTTTCGTTGATGTTTCTGTTCTAGCTGTAAAATTCTGCAGCCACTGGGGGGGGGGGGTCCTGAGACTGACAAACTTCTAGTTACACGCACACTGTGCTAGTTGTTTCGGCTATAGTCATTAATGTCCTGTTACATATAACCTGTGCTTACTTGATTTTAACCAAGATAGTTTCTGTGTCATATTTATTCTCTTGCTCATACAAGATATGTGATTTAGGAAAAGATTCAATTCTTGCCAATTGGAAGAATAGTAACAAAAAAGCGTAATATTCACTTTAGTTTCAGAGAACGGTATTATACACTCATACATTGCATGGATGCATCATGTAATATCTGCATTTAAGTCTTTCTATCGATTAGCTATATGAAAAGAGAATGCAAATATTGCATTTTGGACCATTTCATTGTGGTGTAAATTTAAAAAGTAATGACATTGGTGATAATGAATGATCCTTATTTTCAAACTGTGACCACACTGAGAATGTTGTGTGGAAATACCGGACGAGATAGGATTAGGAATGATAGTATTAAGAGAGAATTAGGGTAACATCTATCGTGGAAAAGATGGTTGAATCTCAACTTAGGAGGTTTGAGCAAGTGTGGTAGAGACCTGTAGGCTATAGGTTCCATGTTAGGAGAGTAGATCAGATGAAGGGTAGCTCAATCGCTGGAAGCAGAGGAAGGCCAAAATGAAATATAGACGAAACTATAAAGAATAACCTAGAGATCAATGGTTTGGATAGAGATGTTATTCATGATAGAGTATTAATTTATGGCGTCGTTTGATCCATATAACCGATGCCGCCTTGTGGGATAAGACTTGGTCGTCTTCGTTGGTGTTTTAAACAACCTCACCTTGAATTTTAGATTAAACCCATCATAACTGTGTAGTTACTGCTCATCACAGAGTACATAAACGTTTTAAATCTTTCTGTATATTAGCTATTTGAAAACAAAACAAAAATACTGTATTCTGGAATATTTCATCGTGATACAAAATAATGATATTGATAGTTATAAATTATCCTTTTTATTTATCAAACTTACCATCACTAACATTAGACATGTATACTTACCTAGTTATTATGGTTCTTAAACTCTTGAATTAACTAGGAATTGTACGAGTTTAAGACTCTAGGTATCATAATCGAGTTAACTCGCTTACAAAATTATTTCTGTGTGAAATTGGGGTGTAGTCGCATGAAATCATTATGGCTCTGTCACAGCTTAAGAAGATACTTGTGTTGTCAAATTTCATAGAACTATGAAATAGCAAACGCATGACTGTCTGATATGATTTACATTATTTCGTTTGTGCATGCCAACGTGTTGGATTGGAAAAATAAAACTTGCTCTCTTTCTTCTTTTTCTTTGTTTCATCTTTAGTAATTTTGAAATCATGAAAACAAAAAAGTTGACATTTAACAAGCTTGTTAGCTTGATGGTACAACTGGTTGTAATTTAGGCCCTCTTATTGTTTACTTTCTGTCATTCAGTTTTGGTGATTGCATATGTTCCAAGACCTTGGCAAAACTTGTAAATTTCTTTCATAAATCTTGATTACTATGAAGCACACACAGACACCGGACACGACACTGACACTTTGGCACCGATAAAATTTTGAGAAAATGACATAATTCAATGTAATCGCAAGTGTCGGTGTTGTGTCGAACACCAGGATATGCCTTCACTCAGAAGCGTCGGTGCAACAGTTGAATAAATATTTGTGTTGGTTGTTTTTCACACTTTTTTTTCCAGTTGAATTTGATTTGCCTATTGTGTATTTCTATGTTGGTGATCATATGCTTAATTACCTATACACCTCTCCGAAGTGCCGTGACGGTGTATCGGACACGTAGGAACATCGGCACTTCTCAGACACACCTTGTTAGATGTGTCTTGGACACGTGCCAAGAGACTGCCAACACCGTTATTGTTCGGTCCCTTCTTGGACAGTCCTAACCCTGTAGTAGATAGATCCATTACTTTTTGAGACAAATAGCAAAAATGAAAATAATGTCTGTTATCATTTTTTATGAGGCTCATTTTCATATTCTTATCTTAAGATTATTTATATAAGGATTGCATTTCAAATGATTCCTCTTAGTATTCTTTCTCGTGAGCGTCATTATCTTTATAATAACTTTGTTTTTAAAAGGCTAATATAGTCATGATGTCAAGTGTTCGTGTCAGAGTACTTGTATCACTATGAATGTGGAATTGATATCTTTTTTTCTCTCTGTCTAAATTCTTTTACAGCACCAATGATTCTGTCTTGGAGGAAATGAAGAAAGAATACAATCTAAAACAAGGTTGAGAAGGCACTGTTAGAATCTAGACTATTTGATTTCAACGACACGGTGTATGTCAGAAACAGTTTTTGAATATACAACGATTCATCTGACATTCAACTTTAGATGTTTGAAATGAGGTCATCAGCTCTTCATCATTGTGATGCAATGGAACTTCATTATGAACCGCAACTTTTTCTTTTATGTGAATTTTGTATGGACTATGAAATAATAATAGAACATTAAGGAAACAATGTGTATGATGTTTGTTGCTTGATCTTAAATTAGTGTCCTATTAGTACCATATTTTACAGGGGTTGTTTGTTTCAAGTTTAAGATTTACATTCCTAGGAATGCATTGATAAGGAATGAGTATACCCATGTTTGTTACAAGATGGAGAAATCATTATTCTGGGTATAAAGATACTCGGGGATGAAATAACTTCCAATCTTCGCATGGAATTATTCCTAAACTAAATGGGAAAATGGGTTCCTATGAATTTTTTTATACTTTTGTTCTTAAGAGAAAATAACGTCCAATATTCCTAGGAATATTAAAGAGTGTGCCAAACAATTTTATTTTTTTTAAATACACGGGAGTTTACTATTGTAGGGAAAAGAGGGATACAGCAATTGAAGGAACACTATTTTCCAAGTTGGTAATTTAATAGAGTTGGTCCTTTTTACAAGAGTAGCGGGCCCTAGTTTTTTAGTGAGAGAAACTCCAACTTCTCTCTAAGTTTTCTTTCTCTTTCACTCGTTGAGGATGGGTGGTTTTAAGCCATTTTTTTGACCTAGAATCACCCCCTCTGCATCCTTTTTCTCTCTTCTCTCAATCTAAATAAGTGATTTCTACATATATCAAGTGTTTTCTTTTGTGTTTTTTTCGTGATTTCGTCGTCTGAGTGCGGCGTTGTTTGATTTCGCGCCTTGTTGTGGTGTTCGTTTAGTTCATATTGAAAGATCAGATTCAGTCAATCACAGATTCAATCGATGATTTGGACTCCAACGTTGCAGATCCGGAAGCATGGGTATTCTGGTGATTTAGATTTCATCGTATTTTTTTGTAGGCATTTTGCCGTTATATGCTATTAACTTGGGTGCTGTGAGTTTGTTCGCAGATTCATCCTTTACGTTTTTAGCGATGTTGATTCTGATGTATTCTATCAATTTGAATGAATGAATATCGTTTTGTTTTTGTCAAAAAAAAAGGACCTATTTTACAATGCCTTACAAAGTTACGGATTAACTTGGTGGTTTACTCCAAAAAAATCACAACCATTCATATGTATATTTGTGTATAGTTAAAGCTCAACAATTTTAATTGTTGGCGATTATGATTGATTGACAATGTAAACAGTTTTATTAACTTAACAATGTTTTTTTTCTTTCTTTTCGCTAAGTTTATTCTATACAAACAAATATAAATAAACCATCAATCCAGTATCAAAACTATGAAAATATAATTAGTAGTTTTAAAGTGTATAAAATATGTCCTTGATAAGTAGTCCCCAAATCAAATCAAATCAAATAATTAATCCCTAAATTAAGATTTAAAGATTGATTTTCATATACTAAAATATTGGTAAAAAAAAAAATATTCTCAATCATAGGAAGTTGAGGAACCATTGTCATGTTAAGATGGTCTTAGTGTTGGTATAGTGGTGAAAAAAAGATATTGAACGAGAAAATAAGGTTGGTTAGGGTTATATGGTAAGAGAAAGTTCTAAACATATTTTAATTTTAATTTTTATTTTTTTGCTAAGTCAGGAGATTGGGTAGGCATCAAGGGGAAGCAACGACATCCTAACTAGGTTAGCACCTCGAAGAACCCTCATTCTATGCCGCCAATCTCAAAGAAACATTTTATTTAAAAAAGGAGAAAAAAAGTACAAGAGGGGGGACTAGGCCAAAACCCTCAAAAGAAAAGCAAAAACAAACAGATACAGAAAGAACAACTGATTACGGTAACCTAGAGTGAGGAATCCCACTCCGGTCCAAAAAGAAGTCAGTATGCAGTGGCTGAGATGATTTAAATATATTGTATCTAATTTAAACACATTATGGTTTAAAAATAGTGTTTGTAAAAAAAAAAAAAGTCAAGTATAATCGGTCATAGGATGTTGAGAACGAACCATTATCGTGTTAAGATGGTTTCGGTATTGGTATAACGGTGAAAAAAAATACTCAACGAGAAACTAATATTGTTTAGGGTTACAACTTACGAGGGAATAGAAAGTTCTAAACATATTTTAATTTTTAAGTTATGATTGAACACATTGCATCGGATTGACATGTTTTATTCACTATAAATTTGACTTTTTGACATATATCCATTTTATTTTTTTACCTGTTGTACCAAAAAATTTGAATTATGTAAACGCATCTTAATAAAACCCGTGCAACGCATGAGTCATATACCTAGTTGTTATTGCCTTGATTATGATCATGATAATTTGGTTGATTTTGAGAACCTTCAAACGAGAGTTGGTAAGAGTTTTGTTGAGCACCCTTCATACTCCTTTCCTATCGTTTATACCTGCTTCATCAATGCCTTCTTCTAATTTCTTTTGTTATATACATTCCTCTTCTTCTATTTTTTTTATAGATTCCTTTTTTTATCTTTATAGATTCAATTTAAGTTAACTATATATTTAACATTGAAGTTTAAAATAAATTATAAGTTTAAATTGACATCATTAATTAAATTTGCATCAAACAAATTTTATGTTGGATGTATCATGTATGTTGATTTGGTGGTAAGAGTTTTAATTTATCAAGTCATATATATAGTTCAAATCTCATATGAAACATTGTTTATATATTATCATTAGTATGCATTTCATCTTACTTACTAAAGCTTGTCTGGTCAAGCTAACCCTAACCCTAAATCTAACCTAGCAATTTCCTTCCCATTCTAACGCATTTAATTCACAGGTTTGACCTCCTCACCCTTTTAACACGCAATAAATTCATTTCATTTTAAATTGGTTGTCATTCATTAAATAATTTAAGGCAATTCATTTCAAATTTGAGAGCATTTCCCAGTCGATCTAAATTTATTCTATTGCATTTAATTCATACCTTTGACTTCCTCATCCCTTTAACACGCAATAAATTTATTTCATTTCAAATTGTTTGTCATTCATTTAATGGTTTAAGACAATTCATTTCAAATTTGAATGACAGTTTAGCACCAACAAACAAAATCAAATTATTCATCTATTTGACCTTCTCATTTAAAAGAAATTAAATGTTCATAAACTCTTATCTTAATCATCATCCATTCATTTGAAATTCAAAAATTCACTCCTATCATCATTCATAATATCCTTTGACTTTCTCATTTAAAAGCAATTGTGACTGTTAAAACAACATTAAAGCAATTTTGAATTACGATTTCACTCCCTCCTATTCTCAAATCCTTTTAATGCCAATGAATGTGTATTTTAATTGTCCATTGGAATATACAAACTCGATATAAATGTGTACTAATGGCATTAAAACTGTTTTTAGAAGTTATATAACAAAATTATTATTTAGCATTGGAAATAGACATGCACATTAAGTATCATTATTAGTGATGGATGCCTATGAGGAACACGAAAGGAAAGAGCTTAATGGACAATTGACTTATTTCAAGTATTATATATACACACATTGAGATTTGTTTTGCCATAACAACAAAGATATCACCCTTTACATAAGAGGTAGCCATGATGGACAGCCAATCTGCCATAAATGTCACAAAATTCTCCATTCAGTGCCAAAGAGGTTTTTTTCCTCAAAAGATGCTATCTTTATCTACATTTTCGTTTTCATATGAGTTGAGATTTTGCAATTGCTTTTTGGTGTCTTTAACAGCGTCGTTACTCTGCCAAATTAAATAGTGCATATACACTTAGGAATTTTGTTTCAATATTTGTCATCTTAGAAATCCTAGAAGTTGTAAATAGTTTGTTCACTTTGTTCAATTTAAACCAATCAATTTATAAATTCGGTGTAAGAACAAGTTTGTTTATATTTGTTCTAAACAAACATAAGTCTCTTTCTTGTGAAGCTTGAGAAACATAAGTCTATTGGTGAAACCTTAAGCACCAAAAGTCTCATTCAGTTGTGTTTGAGCAATATAAGTCTCTAGGTGAAACCTAGAGCAATAAAAGTCTCTTAGGGATGCCTTTTGAGCATTGGAAGTTTCTTGGAGTTGTCCTTAAGTATTGGAAGTCTCTTTGTAGTGACCTTGAGCAAAGAATTCTCTTGCAAGTGTGCTTGAGCATTGGAACTATTATGGAAGAGTCCTTGAGAAATTGTAATCAGTAATGATTATAGTGAAATCCCTTGGGAATTGGACTAAACTCTTGTGTTATGGGAGGAACCAGTAAATTGCTTTTATTTGCTCTCTCTCTCTCTGTCTTTTATTTTTGTGTTCTGTATTTCACTGCATTCAAACTTTGTATCAGATTCTGCACTCAAGAGATTCTGATAAGTTCGCAAGACTTAAAAAAAGAAAACCAGAAAAAGTCAACACAATTCAACCCCCTTCTTGTGTTTTTTCCACCGTCATCGTTTACTCAACACAAAACTAAGTAAGACGACAATATTCTTTTTCTTCTTCTTCTTCTTCAAAACTCACGTCATCATTATTCTAATCTTATCACACACAACAAAAATGACAAACGACAAAGAAAAACACAACAACCTAAGACAATGCAAAC
>Ga0315914_1008200_pt1 | contig 14090 bp, 7 predicted proteins | sample MpolenodulesMG_FD_203920 | JGI IMG/M metagenome (GOLD analysis project Ga0315914, IMG submission 203920) | Medicago polymorpha root nodule microbial communities from Los Angeles, California, United States - elongated nodules | ecosystem: Host-associated > Plants > Roots > Nodule | place: USA...
TAAACAATTACAAAGAATTGAATAAGGTTTTGAATACTTGATATACAATCAGAGGTATTCACAATACAGTACGAAACAGAACAGACTCTGTTTTTCTAGACACTTAGGAATTCTAAGATAAAAACATTTGAAAGAATTCTCTAAGTTGTTGATGTTTGTTTTCGACGTTTTTGCACAGAGTATTGGCCTTTGCTTGTATGTCTAGATTCGTGTGTTCTCTAAGTCTTTATCCCTATTTATAGAGGAGTTGAGAGACGTTGAGAATTTAGCCGTTACATCAACGTGTCTTGCTTTGAAGCTTTGATTCTTCACCCTTGATCTATTGCCTGATTTGATAGTTGTCCTATGAAGAACTTAATTCAAATCCATTCCAGAATAGAAGGAGCAACGTCTGCATCAATGTTACTGTTATCTTTGTCTTGTTGCAAAGACAAAGATTGCAGAGAAGGTGGTTGCAGAGTTCGTGGCCGTACACTTCGTACAATGTCCTTTGTCAACTCTGGTGAAGTAGCTTCTGGCGAGACATGCTTCTGATGACCAGTGCTTCTGATGTTCTTGCTTCTGATGACGTGTCTTCAGGAGCTCTTCTTCAGACGCAGTTCTTCAGACTCATTCTTCCAGAGTCTTTAAGCTTTAAATAAATTCCTTTGCTCTTGAACTTGTTCAACCAGAATCTTTATGAATAGTACTTTGATTATTGATCCTGTACACTTGAACAAATTGTTTAGCATATCCAATTGATTATTTTTAATACCTTGTTATTGTCAAAACTCAATAAGTGGCTTGTGAAACACCCTTTGTTCCAACAGAAGTAGCCCTTAAAGAGTTTCTAGTTAGCTCCATTGAAGTAAGCAGACTGGCCTCCATGATTTATGGTATAAGCAAGAATCATGGAGAAGGAGTTGGTTGTTCAGAAACGCCTGGCAAGAAGAAGCAGAATCCGGAAGAATCCATGAAGTCTTCAAGTTACACAAAGGAAGAATTTTAAAATCACTTTGTGTCAGCAAGAATAGAAGCTCAGAGTCTGAGTAAATCAAATCTAAGTCTCTGAGTCACAAAATTTGACCATGTTAGAGTTTGAAACTGCCAAGTCCAAGACTATGATAGAGTCAAAGCCACATACTCAGAAGCCTCGTGATATGGTGAACTCAAGAGCAGCTGTTGAGAACAGCTCAAGACTATACACATTTAAGTCTAAAGTCTTGGATAATCCTCAAGAGTCAAGCTCTAAAGTCTTCCAGAGTTAACAAGGGACTGAGAAGGCTATGTGTATCCAAGAGTGAAATTGTCTACATCCCAGAGGAAGACCACAAATCTAGACAATGGCTGCTCACACTCTACAATGGAAGAGTTGCATATGCTCCCAGTCCAGAATCTGAGAGAGGAAGATATTGTGAATATTAGAGAGAACCAGGAGAGACTGACTACAGATCTGGCAACCTTTCTATCCCTTCTATGTTTGTTATTTATTGTAGGTGATAAGTCTGAACATGATGTACTTATCATAAATTGATTATGTGACAGTCACCATAAGATGATAATGAGATAAGAGCACATGCATGGATATCAATTACATGACACAACCCACAATGTTCATAAGATCAGGAGAAAGGCATATTTTCAAATAAATGTTTATCCTTGACTGACCAGAAAACAATTTAACTCCTGATATTCAATGATGATAATAAGTTCTGATTTAGAAAGAAATAGTTCTCAAAATCAACATGTGAATCTGTTAAGGGAAATTAACTAGTTATATCTTATTATCACAATCTCATACGTACTAGTTATGTCTGAGTTTAGCAGGATCTATTTGAAGCAAAATTTGTGCGCAAACTTAGTAGCGTATTATGTGGTGAATACTCTAATAGCTCAAGGCATACATTATGCATTTTTCTACACCTAATAAAGTTGAGGAATCAATGCACAACATATTTGCTAACAAAAGGCTTGATACTAGATGTCAAAGCTAGATAAAAATCTTGTAGGTATACAAAGCTGAAAAGATGTCTTAGAACATATCAAAAGAATGAAGAATGATGAAAAGTGGTACTTCACAAGGCAATCAAGAGTGGAATATTACTTGATCTCAGAAGAACATTGCTGGAAACAAGTTGTATGATCAATAGAAGATTTCAATCAAGAAAACAGATCAGAGGATATGCAAAGGTATGGCAAACTATTCCCATTATCCAACAGTGTATAGATATGGTTGAAGGACAAAGTCTGATAGTACACAAAAATTGTTCCAATCAGAACCTTTATGAGTAAAGTTTAATAAGAATAAGCAACTGATAACTTCAGAACCTATGAAAACCTCAGACTCAGATGAGTACCTAATACGACGTATCATATAAGTAGAAAGGTTCCTCAATTAATCTTTTGACATCTAGCCACTATCTTGACAGATAGACCATGAAGTTTTATCTAACGTGTATCTCAACTGTTGGGTATTAATCGTAAGACAATGATGGTTTTGCTTTGAAAGTTGTGTCTCCCGCCCCCTTTGCATTAAAATTTGTCTTTATTCGATATTGGGTATACAAAATGTATTAATCAAAAAGCACCTTTACACAGTCATTCACACATAATCACTTTCACATCCCACACTGTCAGTTCTCAAGCCTCCTCCGAAAAACAACCCCATTTTCAAAAGAAACCCTAGAAACCAAAAACATTCAGAAATCTCAATTATGTCTTCATCCTCTCAAATTGTTGTCAACGACAGAACAAGTGTTGAGTTTTGTCATAAGTTAAAAACGATGAGTATTCCAGAAGACAAGTTAACTGTTATGATGATGGTTGTATTTGGCAAGTGTACCAAATCGTTTACCAAGTAATAAAGGGATAAGTAGATTATCATATCTAGATGGATTGTCGTTTCAACCAAACAATTCGCATTACTTATTTGGGAACAAAATAAAATAAAATAGATAAGGGTTTAGAGTTTTGCAAAGTTAATGTGTTTGCAATAGAGCAAAGTTTACATGTTTTGATTGCAGAATGTTAGCGACGATTAGAATTCTTTGAATCCCCTCTATTTATTTGTTGGAATTAATTAACAATCCAGTCAAGTTCAATTATTCTAAATAGGCTATTTAAGTGACGAGTTTTTTGGGACGTTATAACCTATTCAGCTGTCAAGTTGCACCTGCTGGTCACACAGTGATCCTTACGTGTAGACCTTACTCTTTTAGAGATGAGGTTAATCCCTCCACCCTTCGAGTTGCACCTGCTGATCCACGTGACGGTTCTTGAGGGTCTTACTCGCTCAGAGGTAATTAAAACTTAAACTTAAATTAGAGTTCCTAAATTTCCAAAGGTATGACTTACCAGTGTTCCTAAAGGTTCCCTCATTTATGAATCTTAGAAGTACATAACACATTCTCCCTCCCAGTAGTTCTACAAACGGGCAGCGCTATTAGCGTCTACCTTACCAAGGTGAAAGAAGAATGGAGTTACAGGGCTGATTTAAGATGTGAAGTCATTTGTTTCCTTAATTACTAACTAGTTACTACCTGATTTTAACAGATGTTCATCAATATTAGATATGTCACCTCCCTAAGTACTTAATATCAGGGTATTCTCGTTTTCAATTTGTTTTGCTAGTTACTAATTAATTACTTCCTAGTTAGACAGATATAAATATCAATATTAGGCCTTGACACTACCTTGCCTAAATCAGGATTATGCTTCAGAGGAGACAAATCTTATGCACTACAATAAAACTAAATAACGAACATAAAATAAATGAATAAAAGATTTTAAATTAAATAATTATCCAACAAACAAAATAGAGGTTCATCTTAGAACCCTAGCCTAAACAGATTTAGTTACTCATGGTAACTAAAAAATATTACAAAAGAAATAAAACATACCCTAGAAAAAACCTTGAGTGAGGAGAGAGTCTCCTCCCTTGAAGCTCCTAGTGCTTACCTTCCTTTTGAACCGCTTCATTCTGAATGAGAAATTGTGAATGAGGAATGCGATATTTATAGGGAAAGTATCCACATGAATTTGGGTTAAAATATAAGGCTTTCTTCACCGAAAAGTCACAAAATAGCGCCTTGGCTCGCAAGGAACAGAAGCCAGGCGCCTAGAACCATGTGCCACGCCCATGTGAGTGGTGGTTTGGGCGCCAGGCACCTGTGTGTAGAGCTTTCGGGTGCCTGGTGCCCCATTATGTGTGATGGGCGCATGTGTGTGTCGTCCGGTACTGAAAACACATGTTGCTTAACCTTTTTGGGTGTTTGCTTCTATGTAAGATGTCTTGGAACTTGGGAACATAATTCCTCCTTCTGTAACGTCTTATGAGGCCTCTTGAATCTTCATTCTTCATCTTCCCAAAGACTTCATAAATCTTCAGATGTCTTGTTTTGTCGATATGCATGATTTCTTCGTGAATTACAACAAAACATCCTAAAATTGCTATCTTTCGGGAAGAATAGAATTATAGGCTCAAATATAGAAAACATTACAAATGTCCCGAAATAATAAGCAGTTGTTCTAATACTCTTTTATTCTGCTTGTAAAACCTACTAAAAAACATGTTAAGAATAACGTAAGATGGTCTGTCATCAACACACTCCTTCTCATTTCGAATAGTGACTTGAGTGTTGGAGTGCTAACATACCTGCATGCACCTTTTATTCCACCGCGAAGACGATTCCTTACCGAACAAATCAGATGTCTTTAATTTTTTATATCAAATAGCGTAACAATACTTTCTTAGTCTAAATGTTTGCTTTGTAACAATTATATTACTATTTTTATTACTCATACATTGATGTAATTTTTAAAAAATAAAAAATTACGGCATAAAATCTTGCCCCCATCAATTGAAATATTTAGATCCGTCAATGTTGTCAAAGTAATTGAAAGGTCAAAGAAACATAAATAAAAGTGTAATGGAAATTATAAGAGTATCATCTATCTATCTATATTTTGTATGTCTATCTATCTATCTTCTATATATCTTTGTAATTGAACTTTGGGTTGTTCTTAGACCTCCATTGTACTGCTGTGTCACCCTTTATAAAAGTTTTTCATCTCTAATTAAACATTGTCTCACTATATTTTACAATAATGATTCATTCCTTCATAAACTTCTTAGTTATGTCACTATCAATTAATTTGTATAACTCATTTTCCTATCCAATACATGTTTTTTATTTATATTATTTTCCTTTAAATGTATCAATAAGTTCTCCTAAAAAAACATCTATCAATAAAGCAAGTCTGACGTCAAAGTAAAATTACTATATCAATTCATTACAATTATTTTTTATAACTCCTTTTACCACATTCATCTATAATTCTATATAGCTCATTCCACTACTCATCTTTTGTAACTAGCCACTACCCACACATTTATTATTGATGAAAAATCATTAATAGATTATCAGATGTAATTTTTATTGCATATTATTGTCTTATTTTATGATCGTTGTGTGTATAAATATACGATTTTGGGTCATCTTCACTTTCTCCAAGCAATTTTTAGATGATATTTTTCAATTGTGTATGATAATTTTTTATTCTATTTCTTACTCTTTACAGGTATCTTGATCTTCTTTGGTTTTTTTTTTACAGGATATGGACTCAACTTACTCTATTGTTTAGATTAACCGAATATTGTAGCTCGAATTTTTATTTATGTATTGTTTGTTACTCTTTCTTACTCTATTATTGCCTTATTTTATGAGCATTGTGTGTATACTCATCTTTACTTTCTCCAAGCAATTCTTGGGTGATGTTATCCAATTGTGTATGATAGTTTTTGTTTCTCTTTCTTACTCTTCACACATGTCTTAATCTTCTTTGTTTTTTTCTTGACAAGATACAGACTCAACTTACTTGTTTACATTGGTCAAATGTTGTAGCTCGTGTTTTTTTATGTAATGTTTATTAGTCTATTTTTTAGCTTTATTTACTATTTTATTGATTTATGTGTACATGACTTCTTTTTTTTCTATGGGAATGATAAGAAGATGATAAAGAAGACTTCCATTTCTTTTGTTGCATCCTTGATGTTACAGAATCATATGAAAATTGGAAGCTCGTGTACGTATAGGTCTTTGTGTGGATATACTATATTGCAAAGTAAATTTGAGTTAATGTTATGCTTGAATTTTGTCTATGTAGCATCTCTAAAAAACCTCATCTCTTTTTCTTACTAAACTTATTCATTCTTAACCTTAGATTATGCTTATACGTAACCTTTAAAAAACCATAAATTTTATTGTTGTTCGGGTGACCTTTCCATGCCAAACATATAGCACTACTGCCAATCCATATGATTCAGTTTTGTGTTATACCCATCTTAATTATAATTAAATTGATGTTGTATTATAACTTAACAATTTTTGTAATTAAAAAAGGGTGAAGTCTAAGGTGATGGAGCAATTAAGTCCCTCATCGGTGGACCATTTAGTTCTTACCATGTGATGAACTCAATGCTTTAGATTTATTAAAATTTAAAAAGAGAACATTTATAATTGTCCACACACAATCCAATCCTATCATACATCACACTAGTGTGTATACACGTGCATCACACGGGAAAAACTTCTTTTCAATGCATTTAAAAATTAAATCTTTTATACTTCATACCTCTAATTATTTTAAATTTTAATATAAACACCAAGAAAACAACACAAAAATATGACGTGCAATTATAGCGCATCATAATTCGTTCAAAGCAAATGGTTTAACACCACTACCAAACAATAGACAACAAATAATATTGGCACCTCAAAAAAATATACACTACAAATTTTACATAGATTTGAACATGACTTTCTTCTAAAAAATTATTTATTGAAAGACAACTTTGACACCTTTTGTTAAAAACATATATCACATGATATTTGTACAACTACTTTATGACAACTTTTGACAACTTTTTCTCTCATACTCACATTATCCTCTTATCTCTCTCTTACTTTTAGTGTCTCCATTGTTTTTTAACCAATGAAAAGAGAGAAAAAAGAAGTTGTCATCAAAAGTTGTCTCAAAAGATTGTTCAAATATCACTACTCCTAAGATATAGCACAATCAACTTTCCTTTGGACTCTTTTTTGTCCATTTACTCCCTCCGGACTCAAATATAAGAAAATATTCTTTTTTAAAATTCATTGAGTAGTTAATGTATCTGGTCTACATTGTAAAGCATATACATTAATTATTTAATGAATCTAAAAAAAGAATCTTCTCTTATATTTGAGACCGGAGGGAATAAAAATTAGCTACAAAGAGAGTTCAACTGTACTTTCCTATGGAGTGGTATCAATTGAAGTTTTATCAATAGATAATTGAGAGAGCATGAACATATAAACATTAATGATGAATATATACAATAAGCAAACCAATTAATCAGCATAAGCTATCTATTTTGAAAAATGCATAAAATAGATCTATTTCAGAAGCATGAATCATCCGGTATATATTATAATTCAAGCCTATGAACTAAACCAAAATAACTTAAAAAAGTAAATAGGCCTCATTCAACGAACACATCATCATAAGGATAAAGCTCATCAATCATTTCTTGGCGGTGTAGATCCTTCAAGAACGCCAACTTCTCCATGGAGAACTCTTTTAAGAGGTATTGATATGGTTCCTTTACCAAAACATCTCTAAAATTAACTATACAAACCTGAAGAAAAAATACATGCTTATTTAGCATGAGATCGTTTTTCCAATACATCGAACTCAAAAAGAAAACTGAAAAGAAAATTGAGTTTTTCTCCAGGTAATCACTACACAAATGATTTATGCTATAAAAACAGAATCATTTCAAGTAAAAAAAAAATAGAATTAAAAAAAATCTAATGATGCATTATATTATAAACTACACTAACACATACATTTTACTAAAAATTATACTAACAAATGCATTAGAACTCTTATAATATGAATTAAAAAAAATAGTAAAATATATGTTCCTTGGGGTCATCATCAAAGAGCATGCTCAGCTGCATATAAACCTCATAAAAGTTGTGACCTTCCTATGAAGAAAGAAGGACCACCAAGAAAGAAGTTTAATTTGGCATCTTTAAAAATTATAAAAATGATCTCCATATATTAAGTTATTCATCGCATTCAAACCAGTCCTACCTTATTTCCAGAGTGAAGGCAGGAATATTAAGTAAAATAAAGTATTGAAACTATTATAAATACATATTGCAATATTCGTTTATAAATCCATAAGCCAAATACAGTTTAATAGGTTGCATACCGTAAGCATAAGTAGCACTGGCATGCTTCTGATGATCCCATACCATTCCACACTATTTACAAAAAACATAATGTGGTGATATATTTGAGAGAAAGAAATCATCCATTTTGGTTCAGCCCCAATGGATAAAAGGTCGACTTATCCTTTTGTCCATTAATTGTTCCATAATAATTTACCATAGTTCTAATGTCAACCCATAAGAGTTGAGAAGTTGGCTGAAAAAGAAGAAGATAGAAGCTATTAACATCAACCGATATATGGACAGAACGTGGTACAAAAAATATGAAAGTTATTCCAACAAAGACAACATTTGAAAAGAGGATATACATACACAATTCCGTGTTTTCTAGTTTAACAGAGATACTATTTAGTACAAAACAATAACAAAGATTTTAATACATTAAGAATATAGTGCAATTGTAAATGATCATATAAAGTAAAAGCTGAAATCTTGACTCGCATTACTGGTGATGGCTGCAGGCGGGAAGGACCTAGGAGTAGTATCAGTTCAGTGCATTTATCTCTCATTATATTTGCTCAGTAATGTAGGCATTTTGGTTATGTCTTTTTTCAATTGTATATGTATGCATAAGGAGTGGACATAAGTGGAGGTTTGAGAGTTGTTGCCTCAGACATTATCATTTTGCATCTCCTTATATTGTTACCACCAAGCTCTTTATCGTTTTAATAAAATTTTAGCTTTGGCTTTGGAAAAAATAATTAGTGTTTTTGAATTTTGATTCACCAATGAAAAGCTAAACAGGGCCATCATTTTACAATTTTCAACTACCATTAATGAGTCTCATTTACAGCAATATTGTTGTGAAAGTGACTCAAAATTGGAGAAATTGAAGTTTGTTGAATCTGTCAAAATCGGGGCCCGAATGGTGTTGTCAGGGGCCCGAATTTGAGTGCTTTTTTTGTCTGTTGGTTCGACAAAAATCGGTGGCCGGATGGAGGAATTCGAGGCCCGAATTTGCCAGCAGAAAATATAACAGAAATGTATTTTTGGGATGAGATTTGTTCCATTTTTATGAGGTATACTTTTATTATAAATATAGACATTGTATCAGTGGAAACCTTGAGATAGAGGGGGCTGAAACAAGAGTTTAGAAATCAAACTAGGGTTTGCATAGAGTTTGCTCTTGACAACAAACACTAGGGTTGGGTTGATTCACCTTGGGAAACACTATTAGGATTGAGTCTCTTGGTCACGGGAAGAGATTGGGACTTTGGGTAGAATTAGGCGGGAGACTTATTCTTGTAACCAATTGATATCTCTTTTGTAAAGTTACTCATCATTATAGTGAAACGGAGGGCTGCTCTCTCCCCCAGACTAGGTCAATTTGGACCGAACTGGGTAAACAAATTTTGTGTGTTCTCTCTTTCTTTTCTCTTGTTGTTTTCTACTTTTGTTTGTGATTATAACTTCCAAGCACTTTGTTTTGGTTGCTTGATTATCACTTGCTCCACACATCAAGTTTGTTATTGGTGTGATTCTCATCGAATTCACAACAATTAGCGCCCACCGTGGGGCAAGGATCAAACGATAATCAAGTACCATGGGTTCGAAGTGGGATATTGAGAAGTTTACCGGAGATAACGATTTTGGGTTGTGGAAGGTAAAGATGGAAGCGGTGTTAATACAACAAAAGTGTGAGAAAGCTTTGAAGGGTGAAAGTGCGTCACCGGTCACCATGTCACGAGCGGAGAAGACCGAGATGGTGGACAAGGCCAAGAGTGTCATTGTCTTGTGCCTCGGGAATAAAGTTTTGAGAGATGTAACGAAGGAACCAACCACGGCATCGATGTGGTCAAAGTTCGAATATTTGTATATGACAAAGTATTTACCTCATCGGCAATTCCTAAAGCAACAACTTTACTCATTCAAGATGGTAGAGTCAAAGGCCATCATGGAGAACCTTGCGGTGTTCAACAGAATCCTTGATGACTTGGAGAATATTGTCTCTAAGGATTATGAGTATGCAGGTGTTTTGGTGGTGTGTTGTTTGGAGGATGAAGAAGGTGATGTTTCCCACCTTGGGAGTGATTCCTAGTGGAGCGGTGGTCATCTGGAGAGACGTTAAACACTCAACATCAGCCTGGAGAGGCGGTGATAAGAATACTCATGCTCAGTCTGGAGAGGCGGAGGCAACAATACTCATGATCTACCTGTTGAGGTGGAGTTTCAAGGTTGAAGACATAGTGGGATGTACACATTTGCTAGTTGAGAGGTTGAAAACTCAACTTTAGGTGGAGTTGAACTCACCGGGAATGGTACGACTATGGAGGACCTTGGGTGTTGTGCTCTAGTGGTGAGCAAGTGATTTCTTCATGAAGAATGAAGGAATGTATAGCACGACTTGCTAGATTACCCTAAAAAGCCAAGGGTGATTAGATGCAAGAAGATCTTCGAGGAAATGGGAGATGTCCTGTGTTGAAGATGTTATGGTGGATACTTGTGGAACTACCTGAAATTCCGAAGTGTAGTTGGACTGCAAGGACCTTCGAGAAAGCGGAAGACATTCTGAGGGCTGAAGGAGTTAAGGTGTGTACTTGTGGATTACCCTAAAAGTCAAGGGTGATTGGGCACAAGTAGATCTTCAAGAAAGCGGGAGATGTTCGGTATTAAAGAGGTTATGGTATAGTCTTGTAGAACTACCTGAAATTCCTAGTGTAGTTTGGATACAAGGATCTTCGAGAAGGCGGAAGACATTCCGATGACTGAAGAGGTTAAGGTGTGTACTTGTGGAGCTACCTAAAATTCCTAGCGTAGTGGGAAGCAAGAATCTTCAAGAGGCGGAAAACATTCCAATGTTTGAAGAGTTAAGGTGTAAACTTGTGAAGCTATTTGGTGTAGTGGGAAGCAAGGGAAAGAGCAGCATGGTGGTTGATGTTAAATTGACATCATCACTAATTTAGAGTCAAGGTGGAGATTGTTGTGAAAGTGATCCAAAATTGGAGAAATTGAAGTTTGTTGAATCTGTCAAAATCGGGGCCCGAATGGTGCTGTCCGGTGACCGAATTTGAGCGATGTTTTTCGTCTGTTGGTTTGACAAAAATCGGTGGCTGAATGGAGGAATTCGGGGCCAGAATTTGCCAGCAAAAAATATAACAAAAACGTATTTTTGGGTTAAGAATTGTTCCATTTTTATGAGGGATACTTTTATTATAAATATAGACATTGTATCAGTGTAAACCTTGAGATAGAGGGGGCTGAAACAAGTGTTTAGAAATCAAATTAGGGTTTATATAGAGTTTGCTCTTAGCAACAAACACTAGGGTTGGGTTGATACACCTTGGGAAACACTATTAGGATTGAGTCTCTTGGTCACGGGAAGAGATTGGTACTTTGGGTAGAATTAGGCGGGAGACTTATTCTTGTAACTCATTGATATCTCTTTTGTAAAGTTACTCATCATTATAGTGAAACGGAGGGCTGCTCTCTCCCCCAGACTAGGTCAATTTGGACCGAACTGGGTAAACAGATTCTTTTGTGTTCTCTCTTTCTTTTCTCTCGTTGTTTTCTACTTTTGTCTGTGACTATAATTTTCATACACTTTGTTTTGATTGCTTGATTATCACTTGTTCCACACATCAAGTTTATTATTGGTGTGATTTTCATCGAATTCAGAACAAATATAAATCGAATTTATAACTATAAAAACAAACATGCAATTCATAAATTTTTAATGCAAACATAATTAACAACTACAAAAGAGAAAATAACTATGTTTCACTATCATTCTTCCAATTTAGCTGCTGCTAAACCGATGCTACTGTCAGAAAGAGAGAAATAATTACATCAAAAAATTGTATTTGAAGTTGCGGCGATGAGGTGGAGAGAATAAATAAGCTAAGAAACATTCTATAAAAGGAGTGAAGAACAAACAAATAAATGTTCTTGCTTTATTATATTGTATGATTCTTCATTGTAAGCACATGTTACTGGGATCTGTCTGTTCTCTTCTTCTAACTATCGAAGGCATTTCTATGGATTAAACTCATTTGCTATTTCATGTTTTTAATTAGTTTGGTTTGAATTTTCTTTCATGTGTTGATATTAACATAATGAGTGTGGTGATTCGACATATTTTCACAAGTTCAATACATAATTGTTTACAATTTCATTCAACAAATCTTTTAAAATTGTGTTTCAATCAAGGAGTGTTGATGTGCATTGATTTCAACCATACCCTAATAGAGTGGAATATGGAAAATTAATCAATAATAGAAACTTAATCTGAAGGGATGTAGAACACTATAACATATAGCACAATTTCAAATCTAGAATGAGGAATATTAGTAAAAATTTCATCAATTTTGCAGCAATTTTAGATCTTGAATCAGCGGGAAATTAATTACTAGGTGGTGTTAGCGACGGTAAGAGTAGTGGCAATGGGAGGGGATACGGTGGTAGTAAGAATTAAAACAATGAAGAAGTGAACGGATTAGATTTTGTGTGGGTAGTTCTAAATGTTCTCTTTCTTAATTTTAATAAATCTAAACCATTGAATTTATCACAAGATAAAAATTAAATGGTTTACCGGTGAGGGACTTAATTGCTCCCTCGCCTTAGACTTCACCATAAAAAAGAACTTAAATTTTTTAAATCATTTGACTTAAGGTTATTTGTTTTAGTATTGTAACTGCATATGATCACATAGTAAGTTGGCTGCACAATTATCGATTATAATACAATCGGAATGTATTTATGTTATGAGTGTTCAATGATTTTTACGGTAGAATGGGACTCAATGTATTCTATTATACTTAACAACTATTTTTGCATTCCTTTTTTTGTTCATCCTTGACAAGAGAATTGGTAAATGTTTGTTTTTTTCCTATCTTTATTTCTTATTTTGTTTTATTGCATTATTTGGATATAATTATTTTTAGATTTACTTAAAGGGCAAGTGGAAAATAGCTATTTTTTCATCAATGAAGAGAAGATAGATAAGGCTTATAGTTTTGCATGCATGTGAAAATAAAATCTCATATAAGTATAGGTCTTTAACTCTAATATTTTTCCCTTACTTTTTTTTATCACTGACATGAGAATTTATTAATATTTATTGGTTTATTTTTCTACCTTTACCCCTCATTTCTTTTATTGCTTAGATTGGTTTTTTTAAGGGAAAATGGATAAAATAGCATTTTCCATGTGAATCTAAGCTTGGGTTATTCTCATTCTCTCTTATTTTTGAGTTATTTCTACGACAATGATTTGTTTGCTTCACTAGTCTTTCAACAATTTTTTTCTTTCTTCATATTTCCTAACTATTTACAACTTTCTCACTCAATACTGTATTCGCACAAAATTTAAATTTATAAATTAATAAGTTGCAAGTTTTTTTTTTTTTTTTGAGGAAAAGTTGCAAGTTTCGTTAATTGCTTATTATCTTCTTCACTTTAACAAAACACACAAGAAGAATGAAGTAAATAAAAAAATGGTAAACCAAACAATCGACTAAAATTAGGGGGCCAATAAAAGTTTGGATAAAATTCCACTGAGCAAAAGTTTGAGAGGAAAATCCAAAAGAATTGTTATATTAGCATATGAATTGTATTTTCAATAAATATGAGAGAAAAAACCACCAAATATAATTCACATTCTAACCACTTATTTTAACCGTTTTACTGAGTAATATTGACAGGCAACGTGAATGTCTCTAACTCTTAGTGAAAAAAATATGTGATACCAAGATAAAATGAAAAACAATTTGTGACTGCACAATTGCAATCCATAAAAAAAAAAAAAAAATCTTCTATGATTACACTATTAGGATAAAATATTAATATTATGATACATCTTCAAGCTTATGAAATATTAATAAGACCCACCAAAAAC
>Ga0315914_1008203_pt1 | contig 14089 bp, 7 predicted proteins | sample MpolenodulesMG_FD_203920 | JGI IMG/M metagenome (GOLD analysis project Ga0315914, IMG submission 203920) | Medicago polymorpha root nodule microbial communities from Los Angeles, California, United States - elongated nodules | ecosystem: Host-associated > Plants > Roots > Nodule | place: USA...
CCCTCCCCTCCCCTCCTAATTCTCGAACCAAACGGACCCTAAGATGCCAGATGATTATGGGTTTAGGTTATGACATTCACGTTGTCAACCACGTCAATGTTGTGGTTCAAGCCTTTGGACTGGGATCCTCTATATCAGCATTGACTCAAGATTTTGTTAACGATCCATGCAACAACTATTTGCTATGAAAGAAAAATTTGCTCTCACTTATACAGAGGAGTAAAATTCTTTAAGTATGTCGTTGATGGAGATGAATGGTTGATTTAGTGCCTACAATCATTCAGTATATCTCATCAATTAATCAATCATTCAAAGGTAAGGTTAATCTTAGACAATTTCATCAAGCTAAAGATAAATTAGTTACTCCCTCCGGTCTTGAATATAAGCAACAAAACAAAAAAAAATTGATGGTCTTGAATATAAGCAAATGTCAACAACTTCTATCATATTTAATGTCAACAACTTCTATCATATTTGAGACGAATGGACTACTTTTTTTCTAGAAAAAATCTATATAAGAAAAGAAATTGAAAGGCTAGGCAAATGAAATAATTGATAATTTTTACCTTGTCTTTAAATTAAAATATGGTTTAAATATGTTTTTAATCCCTACAAAATCTAGAGTTTTTAAGTTTAATCCCTATAAAATTTTAATTGTAATTTTAGTCATTCATAATATTTATAATTTTCAAGAATAGTCCTTATATTGAAAACTCGTTACGATAAATGGGTACTTTTAGTCTTTCAAAATAGTCTCTATAAAATGAAAATCAGGACTAAAAGTAAATAATTTTTTTTATGAACTAAACTTGAAAGTATATAATTTTATAGGGACTTGAAAACATATTTAACTTTTAATATATAAATGAATTATTTCTAAGGTGTTTTGTGACTCTAGTCTCGATAAGGCTCCCCGTAATCAAATTCATCAAAGAATGAGTTTCGCATACCCACCCATATATTGTGATTGTTGATTACATTAGATCCTTACTGATTAGGGACTAAAACATTGTTTTTGTGCCGATCAGTTGATCAAATTTGAAATTGATCTTGATAATGAGATTAAACTTTTTCATATTTTTTTTTAATTTTATTGGCCAGTATCTACTTGGTCATTAGTTTTCTTTTCTATCTTTTTTTTTCATTGATAAAAAATTTAATTTTTTGTAAAAAAAAGAAAAACATTTTCTATTAATTACATTTACAATGACTATTTCTTATTTATCAAAAGTGTTATTGAACCTTTCAAAAAAAAAATAAAAAAGTGTTATTGAAATAAAGTTTTACTACTTTTGCTGTTGAAGAAGACATATCATCACCCTGCTCCTGCTCTGCATAAATTCTCTGACACACTACTTCTTATCTTCATTTTGAAATAAGTTTTCAAATCAATTATGTAATTTGTGAGATACTTCTAACTCAATTTATTTTTTAAGTCTAAATTGATGTTATTATTATTTTTTTGAAGGAAAGAAATTATTATTGTACATGGTCAAGCAAACATATTGAGGGGACACATGTATATCAAGATTGATTGTAATATGCAGCAACACACGTGCAACTGAAACTAATTGAAAATCCTGAAATTAATAAAAATAAAAATACAAATACAAATACAAAAACAAAAACAAAAACAAAAAAAACTTTATGTAAGTAAAAAAGTTCCATTGCCGGGAATCGAACCCGGGTCTCCTGGGTGAAAGCCAGATATCCTAACCGCTGGACGACAATGGAATTGTTGATACAAAGTGGTCATAAAAGAATTAATACTTAATGAAATTAAAAATTATTTTAAATTTCGATAATCCCTCTTAATATAAGAAAAGAGTATGTTGTGGAAAACACACAAATGACCTTTCTTAAAAAATTAACAACTTGTTAAAACAGGGGTAATTTGTGTCTAAAATTTACTTTTCATGACTAAATGATGTCATCTAACTACACTAACTATTTAGTTGATTGAAAACAACAACTTTACACTCTAAAATCTCAAATATTTGATAACCGACTACACGTTAATACATATTGGTTCAATACCAAATGCAATTGAACATTATATGACATTTTATTACAATTCTCAATGTCAGATTTACATTGTCACTTCAAATTCAATTTTTCTTTTCCGTCTTTTCACTTATTTCAAATCTTATGATCCTATAAGATACTCTTTCTCTACAAAATACTCTCTTCCACTAGAAAAATATTTGTTTAGGGAAGTATAAAGTTTGTCACCACTACAAAATACTCTCTTCCACTATATTTGTCACTAATAAATTAAAATTAGAAAAATATTTGTCACTAATACACGTAAAATCATGTATAAAATTGAATTTAAGAATTTATTACATTGATATTCAACATTATATAAGAACTTCTTTAAAAGAAAAATATTATATAAGAACTTAAAAATCTGAAAGAAAAAATATGATTTTTTTTCATACAAAAAGAAAAAGGATAGTTAACTAAGCATCACTAAGTTATACTAATTCAACAAAGAAATTTCATTGATATATATGTACGATTAAACTTAAAAAAATGATCTATTTTTTTTAAGGAAAATGGGTTGATATGTATTCAAAATATAATTTTTATAATGTGGAAACCAAAACGTGTGTATGTTTAGCCATAAATGTTCGAAATATTTTTTTGAAAATATAATTTTTAAGAGCAATATCTATCTATATAATATTTAAAAATCTATTTATTTATATACAAAAACTCTACACAATATAAGTAAAGAAGATCCTTTAGATAAAAATCGTGATAGTGAAATAGCGCGTGAGGCGGCCAGAAGTGCCAAAAACTATTATACATGGGGAAAGCAATGCCAAAAACAATTATACATGCATCTGACAGATTTTCATTAAATAAAATCAAAATTAACTCAAATGCACAGGATAAAATTTCATTACTAAAAATTTAGAATTAACTCAAATACATGGGATAAATTGTTACTGTCTAAACTAACTTTACTACACATAACAAGTTGTTATTTATAATTTATTGTTCCTGCTAAAACAATTTTAATATTTAGAATATCACATCACTTTAATTCTACAATAAGACTGAACCTTCGTCAACTAAAATGTACATGATAGGTGGACATTGACTAAAATTTTAGAAATAACTAAAATATAGGAGAATTTGACATTGATTAAATAAAAATATCATGCGCCCTAAAAAAATAGAACTGTCTTGCATGAGATAAGTTTTCGTTAATAAAATACCCATGAGAAATTGACATTGAACAAATTAAATTATCATGCACGAGACAAATTATCGTTAATAAAATGCACAAAAAAGTTGACATTGATTAAGTTAAACTAAACTATCAAACACTTGAAAAGTTTCGGAGAATTAACTCAAACGCACCGGATAAGTTGTCATTCACTAAACTAATTCTGATACACGGGACATGTTATCAGTGATACAAAATTTATAATAATTATATTACGCGGGCCATTTTGTTATTGATATAAATTTTAAAATAATTATCTTACACGGGACAAGTCATCGTTGATACATATTATAAAATAATAATTATATATAAATTTTAAAATAAGTGTCAAACACTAGAGAAGTTGTTAGTGATAAAAAGTTTTAATAAAATATTATACATGGGAAAAGTTATCGCTGATACATATTTTAACATAACTACTATGCACAAAACAAGTTGTCATTGATAATACTCATTAAATTAATATTTATTTTTTAAACTTATATATATAATATATGAAACTAAAATAAATCACCAACACCGACAGGGACCCGTGCGGATGGACGGGTATCTTACTAGTTGTTAAGAACGTTTTGTCCTAACAATTTGGCAACGAAAGTCAATTGTTTCAAGCTCCCATTCTTTCTTTCTTTCTTTTGTTACAAGCTCCAATCCTGCTTGAGTGCAGATTTATCTTTCTTTCTTTTGTTACAAGCTCCAATCCTGCTTGAGTGCAGATTTAAGTATGTGTTGATACTTGAAGTTGAAAAATCTTGCTGAGGGTCTCAATTTTTTTGTATCATTACATTGAGTACTCAATGATAAAAGTTTAGTTTTAATCTTAGAGCACAAAGTTCAAATTCTTTGGAGATAGTTCTAATATGGTTATTAGTGACACTTTAATTAATATAAAAAAAATTCTTCCTCAATTCACTCTTGATTTTCGTCAAAGACATATTGAACTCGTCTCCAATTGTTTTAAAAACAGGCACGCATCCCTTATTGGTTAATTATGTGACCTCTTTGTTATATATCATAAAACTAACTAAAATGAAAATGGATCATCTCTATTTTTTTTCGCAAATTTTTTCTAAGTGTCCATATCTTTACCCTTAAATCTCATCTCATCTCATCTCTTTAAATCTTTATTAGCTCTCCTTTATGATGAAAAGTGAAAATTTTAATGGACCCATGATATGGGAGAATCATTCCCAGCCAAAATAGCGTTTTAGTTTGTTGTTTAGTTTACCATGGAAAAAAAATGTTTTTGTGAAGGACATAGTGTTAAGAATAAGGGTTGAGGAAGGCTGTTGGAGCTGGAGAAGAAACTTGTTTGTTTGGAAGGTTGAGTTGGTGGATGAATGTAAAGTTTTATTATCTAGCATTTCTTTGTAGAATAATCTGGAATATACTTGGTTTGAGATCTTAATCTTGATGGTATATATTATGTTAAAAAAGTTTATGACTTGATATCTAATTTTGAAGATGTAGCAAATTTTCTTCTATATAAGGTCATTTGGAATGGTTTGGTTCCTTTAAGATTTTACTCTTTGCTTGGAGATTACTTCATAATCATCTTCCCACAAAATATAATCTAGTAAGAAGGGGAATGCAAAATTTAGTTTTAATATCATGTGTAGTTAGTAGTAATATGACCGAAATAACTAACCATTTATTCTTTGATTGTTCTGGTTCTAGAAAGTTGTGTGTAGATGTTTTATCAAGGTTACAAATTAGTTGTGTAGTGATAAATAATTTTTTTGTCATGCAGTTCAATTCATTTATTTTTATTTTTTTTAGAGAAAAAAACAACAATTTTCTTAATGCATTTTTATACGACTTAATTGTAACAAAAAATAATGCTACTTTTATCATAAAAAAATATAAAAGAATAGACATCAAATAAATTTATACTAAAAACAAGATAATAAATAAATTGTCGAACTTAACATTATACTTAATCGCAAAATAAGGAGAAGTAATCAACATATAACAAATTCGCGACATAAAAAAATCATAAAATAAATCCAACATCTAAAATAAATACAAAAGGATAACTCTTAAAAAAAAAAAAAAAACGAGTTAAACGGCCCGGCAGGTTACACCTATTTTGCCACCCCTAATTAGACAAAGATAAGCTATACCAATGTCAAATGATTCATACTTATTATAATAATGAAATTTTTCAATATTAAAAATATCATCATGTACTAACAATAACAACATAAAATAGTAAATAAAATGATTGAACTGAATAAGAGAGGGATCCGCGCGGACGCAGCCCCCTCACTACCACAAATTACGACGTAGGTGCTACCATCTTAGGGTAGACCTTAGACCAATTCCCCTCCTTTTAGTGCAATGGAAGTCATCAGTCTAAGTCATGGGCCTCCTTGATCACCCAAAGACTCCGTCCAGGTATGTAACTCTTTCTCTCTCACTAACTTCTTATTTATAACCAACTTATCACACTCTTTCACTTGATCTGCCCAATGTGGGACATATATGATATATATATACGCTGCACTATACTATTAAAATAACACTACACTACTTCACTCATTCGTTTCTTCAGTTTTTATCTCTTGCTTCTTTCTCTCTTTTTCCTTCAACAAGTAACGGCTAAAATGCTCTCTATGTAGTATATAATAGTGTGCAAATGTGCAATGACAATAAGGTTCAAGTTCAAGAAAACCATGTGATGTATATACTCTCCAAAGTTCAAAAATCACATGTTGTGCTTATCACGTGGCAGCAAGAATGCCTGAAATGGAAAAATTAAAAAAAGTAGGACTAGTCAGACATTTTCTTGTTGTGACCTCACAATTCAGTTAAATACGTATTACTCAAAGTTTCAAATGAAGACATAAAAAATTACAATCTGAAGTTTTAAGGAATAAATAGACTAAGGAATAACAGATTAAAAATGTAATTTGAAAAGGAGCATAAACATACTTTACGTCGACAATTAAGTCCTTAGATGTTTCAGTGTGCCCATCAGTATTCATGACATCCCCTTGTCCTTCAAAACATACCTTTTCCTCGAAGTGGTTTAGACTCCGATCCTGCCTCCCAATCCAGAACTGCAGTGATACGGGTGCAGGTCCGTGACATGGTTTGTTTCGACACATGAAACAAAGGACGTATTTTACTAGCGGCTGGAAGTTCAAGTTCGAATGCTACTTCTCCGATTTGCTGCAGTAGCTAAAATGGTCCGTAGTAGCGTTTGGGATGCTTTTGCCGGTGCTTTCCATACACTGATGTTTGTATATATGACCTTAACTTCACAAAAAGAAAGTCGGTCTGGTTAGAATATGTGAGCTTCGCGGGGTTGGTCTGCAAACGGTTACATATCAGATTGAGCTTTTATGAGCTTTCTTTTAGGATTTGTAGGACTTCCTCTCGGTTTGATAGTTCTTGGTTCAGGACCTTCTGATTTTGGAGTTGGAAACATAGTGGGACAGGGAGGGTGGTTCACGACTATAGACAACCTGAAACGCAGACAAACCTGTGGCAGAGTGACTTGCAGTATTGTAGTGCCACTCAGCCCAATGTAAGTATCGCCCCCAGAGTTTAGGCTTGTCGTGCACAAAACATTGTAGGTACTGCTGAAGTGTTTTGTTGACAATTTCTATCTACCATTACTTTGTAGATGATATGCAGTGGACAGGCGTAACTTTGTGCCGCTAAGACGAAACAGTTAACGCCCAAAACGACTGAGAAAAATCAGGTCACAGTCAGATACAAGTCTGCAACTTTGACAGCAGTGAAATTGGTCGGAATCATACCAAATTGTGAAGCCTTTGAGAGTCGATCGACCACCACTAATATCACTGTGTGATTTTGAAAAGAAGGGAGCCCACCACCCCAATCATTTCATCTCAGCTTCAAGGTCTTTCTGTAAAGAAGGCTCAATTGTCACATTCTTAATTACTTTTTTTTTTTTTACAATCATCGTTTGGTCAAATCATGTTTCTTGTTATTCAAGAAAGAGGAAAGACAATTCAATTAAAAATCCAACATAACAGTTAACCACCAGAAACGTAAATTTTTTAAACCTTTAAACTCTAACAGAACTTGACTCCTCAACACCTTGCACCCAATAACACCAACACTAGACTCATCTGCTTTAAATTTACTCAAGTCACGTGTATAATTAATTTTTTGGATCATCAAGTTGAATGAATTTGGAATGTGACAGTAAAGATCCTCTCCATTTCTCAAAAGGAATGGAAAGTTCCATTACTATAATTAGAGCACCGTGATTTTTGGATCCTTTTGTGGATGCGTTTCAAAATGCATGTAATGCAGATACGACATATTAGCATCAGATTCAAATAAGTGTGGTCATTTGCCTATTTTTCGATAGAATTCATGATTATTCACTGTGATATATATTAGTTTTATGGCTCTTATGTTGCTAAGTTAATTTTAATGTGTTGTATGTCCATTTTTTGCTTGACCTTATTTGATTTGAGCCTCGATAGAAGATATACACTCTTATTTGTATTAAGTCTTTAAATTTGATTAGTTTTTTACCTCTTACTTCCCAATTCTTAATGTCTTTACCTCTTCAGCACTTGAATTGCTAATGAGATTAATTATTTTTTTATAGTATTTACAGTCTCCAAGTTAACTTGAATCCTTTGTCTCTGTGTGAATATTAAGATAGAAAGGTCTATTTTTACCCTTACTTACATTTTCTCTCAAAGAATATGATCAGTTAACTTTCTCTGTTAATTTGTTAATGACCATATTCAACTTGGTGATATCTAGGAGACACGGAGTGAAAGTTACTACAATGTTCATATATTAAAAAATAAAATTTTGTGGAAATATCCAAGTCTGTCTCTAAGCTAAAATATGATTGTTGAATTGGATGGTGCTATCTGCTTGCATAAAACTTGTATTTATATCAGGATTCTTTCTAGGTTAAATTCATGTTCAGTTCAAGAAGAGCATGTTTCTTTTATTTTTTCCAGACTACATTGGTCTTTTAAATTTCGAATGTTTTTAATAAGGCATTCTAAACTTTATAAAAAAATTCTACACCTACAGATTTTTGAATTTACTTCTTTTCTGTATAGACGGTTCTTATTGAGCTGCGTTGATTGAAAAAAGATTGCTCGCATGATTCATTGAACTTCGAATTTTGTTTGTGTTGTTAGGAGGCAATGAATCATATGTATTAAGAGGAGTCTGACAAGTTGAAGTCTTAAGTCAATGACTTCGATGCTATGCAGACTACTTTCTTAGTGTATTTGATATTATTATGATAATCTTGCTTCAAATTGAACAAAACATGCTCCCATATTTTGCTGCATGATGATTACTATTGGCCACAGCTTCCCATTTTAGTACTTATTTTGAATCCTAAATGTGATTTTATTTTTGATTTGCAATTTGCAATCAATACAAGCCCTCCGCTCAGTATCTTACTTCAAAAGTATACGATCTACAACTTTTTCTCATTCTATGGTATTATGTATCCATGTAATGTTTATTTGTTTTGTTAGTTCAAAGCTTTTTCACAATAGATAAGCAAATATGAATTTGGTAGTGCTAATAGAGTGGTGAAGCCTGTGAGCTAGCATTTTTTTTTTACTAGCTATGGTCCGTAGTAGCGTTTGGCAAGCTTTTGCAGGTGCTTTCCGGACACTTATGTTTGTCTAGATGGCCTTAACTTCCCAAAAAGAAAGTCATCGGGTTCGAATGTGTGAGCTTCGCAATGTCTGCATACGCTTTATGAGCTTTTTTTTAGGATTTCTAGGACTTCCTCTCGGTCTGATAGTTCTTGGTCCAGGACCTGCAGATTATGGAGTTGGAAACATAATGGGACAGGGAGGGTGGTTCGCGACTATAGACAACCTGAAACGCAGACAAACCTGTGGCAGGGTGACTTGCTGTGTTGTAGTGCCACTCAGCACAATGTAAGTATCGCCCCCAGTGTTTAGGCTTGTCGTGCACAAAACAACGTAGGTACTGCTGAAGCGTTTTGTTGATGATTTCTACCTATCCATCACTTTGTGGATGATACGCAGTGGACAGGCGAAACTTTGTGCCACTAAGACGAAACAGTTCACGCCAAAAACAACTATGAAAAATCGGGTCACGGTCAGATGCAATAGTCTTCGCCATTCCGAGTAGCTTGCATATCATTTGAGCGAACAACTCTGCAACTTTGACAGCAGTGAAATTGGTCGGCAGCATACCAAAGCGAAGCCTTTGAGAGTCGACCGACTACCACTAATATCACAGTGTGATTTTGAAAAGGGAGCCCACCCCCTCGATCATTTGTAATGAAGACTTGATTGTCACATTCTTAATTACTCTTTTTTACTATCATTGTTTGGTCAAATAATGTTTCTTGTTCTATAAGAAAGACAATTCAATTAAAAATCCAACATAACAGCTACTATCCATCAGAAACTTAAAAATTTTAAACCTTTTAACTCTAACAGAACTTGACACTTGAACATCTTGCACCCTATCCACCACAGGCCTAACCTCCATCTCACCACTACTCTCGTTAGCTCTTGATTCGACCACGAATCTTCTTGCTCTTCTCAAAGAACTTACTACATCCTTAATGTTACCTCTTTTTTTCCCCTCATTCACTTCTTTAGACACACCATCCCTCTCCACCGAACCAATTTTTTAAATCACTCTTCACCCAATCTTCATTAAATTCCTACACACACCAAAGTATCAATCTTAACCCCTTCTTCTTCCAAACCACAAAAGTAGTAACCTATATACTATTTTAACGTTGGAATGTTTTTTGCTACTATTAGCAATCACCCAACAACGGTCATTCTTTACTTGGTTTTGTGCTTTCAAATCTACTAGTTTGTATCAAAATGAACTTGCTAATCAATGAACCAACCTAAAAATGCAACAGCTTTTAATTATGTCTTTTTTGTTGGTTATTCACATTTAGTATATGCAATATTAATAACAATTGAGTCTATTTCCTAATTAATTACTTTTATTACTAATAATTTGATTATTGAATATAAAATAATTAAATAAGTGGTATTTTACGGATAAATACATCTTATATGAGATGAGTGATTAAAATTTATTTATATTAAAGAAAAAATTGATTCAAGTGGTTAATGAGCTCCACTAGAAGACAAATTGTTCATGAAAACCTTAGTTTGATTTTTAGGTGAGATAATTCTTAACTAAACTTTACTTACCTCGGGATCGAACTTTGAATTAACATAGCCTCTTTCCTAAAGAATCGAAGAGATAACACCCAATAATTTTACTTATATTTTATTGCAAAAATACGAGGTAAATTTTATTTATAATTCATTTGGGAGTAACAATTTTTATATAAAAAAAACTTATATAAATGCATTTATTATAATTACACTTGGTCAAATATAATCGTTATAATGAGACAAAGAAAGTTTTAGTCAAACGATATCTTAAATTATATAATTACTCCTTCAACTAAAAATGCCAAAAAATTTAGTTGGACACGTTCATCTTGGTTCATAGTCAGGACCTCACAGTTGTGTGTGTGAGTTCTAATGATGCTTACCACTTCATCTATATACCCCAAAAAAATATGTAAGAAAATTTTGACTAAATTATACGCAATTAAATAATATACAATTTTGAGGGATATTAAAAAAATAGCTATTTATATTTATTTTTGTTACCATAATATTTATACGTAAGTTTCCCCCACCACTAACAATAATAACACTATAAATAATTCAATTGATCTAAGCACTGCATTCAATATCAAGGCTCTCATTTTCTTCACTTTCCTGGTTTTGTTGTTTCAAACCTACTGGTTTGTATCAAAATGAACTTGCTTATCAATGAACCAACCTAAAAATGCAAGAATGTTATTAATCTTAAGAAAACTATAATAGAAGCGAACTAAGCATGTTATTGCAACCATTACAATGGGAATAGTCCATTTTTTATACTTATCTGTTCATTGACTCAATGAGCATCAATAATCTTTCTTACTCAAACTTTTGTATAGCAATCAAATGAACCGAATCAAAATTAAATCACATGATTTAGAAGGTTTCATTCATTCAAAAAAGGGAGCAGATTGGCATGTGCTTCTTATACCAATTTTTGCTTGATTGAAGGAATATGCCAAAGACACATTTCAATTCTCTATACAACAAAACAGTACAATAGCATAAAGTTTATTATCACATACTCAGTCAAAAGACACATTCCATGGCTGTCTTTGGTTCATCTCTATGCCACACCTTGCCGCCACACCTTCAAACCAAAGAATCGCAACTCCTCTCGTCTCCGGTGCCTCTCATTGTCGTCACCTCCCATCTCCTTGCTCGCCTTTGCCGAAAATCCAAAATAATGTAGAGAAGGAAATATATGGTGTTGGATTTTTTTTCCCATTATTATTTAAATAAGTGGTAATTATCATTAAGAGTCCATTATGGTAATTACCCATTAAGCAGAAAGTGGTCTTTTATTCTTTCCCTCAATTATAGTAACTGCCCACTATCCCATTTGAAATGAGGAGCAGATGTTGCACGTACCATAAGTGCTTGATGGCAGAAGTTATATAAAAAGGCTTGCAATTCATCTGTTTTGGTTCTTTAAGCCTAACATCTCTATTCAGAAGACTTACACCATCAAAGTGAGATTGTGGAAGGTTTAGAAAAGCCTCAACTTCTTCAAGCATGAGCAATGGCTGGAGGTATGCCTTGATCCTAATTTAAGTTTCCGCTGTTTAAGTAATTATTTCTTCTATGGTCTTAAAAAAATAACTCACATATGGTTCCTCTATAAATGAAAATCCAAATAATCATAAACTAACAAGAATGTAAAACCTTAACACAAAGAAGCATCATTGATCAAAGGAAGTAACAAACAAAATAATTTCATAATAACACTCCTTCCTTGATCATATTTTTATCGTTATTTGCATATAAATAATTTCATAACAATTTTAACCTTTTTGCTTTGCTCATGACTAAATCAACAGACTGGAAAGCTCAAAACTAAAATAAACATAAACAGAATTACCAATTTCTTAGTGCAATTTTTTTTAGCACTACTAGTAACTCTGGTGGCAATTTTCCTCAAATCATAATCTACAATTGGCAAAACATCAAAGGCTCTTGTGTACACTAAGGAGAAATGGTTGTCTCGTTTAGGAAAACATCAAAGATCAAACCAAAACAAAAAATGATGAATTAAATTGATAAGGAATGCGGATAGGATTATGGATTGTATACCAAGGTCATTAATACCAACAAATAGAGGAAGGTTTGGCATGCAACACGAGCTAGGTGATGGCTGTCGTATGCATAGTTGAGAATGAGAGAGAAGACGGAGGTGAGAGGCAGATTTAGGTTGATTTGAAACTCGGTTTCCAACACTAATTTTTGGGGGAAATGCCGCGCTAATTTTGTATTCTTTGCCAAGTTTGTCATCAACAAGTTAAACCGCTCTTTCTCATTGAGGGATCTATCTAGGTGTTTGAAGAGAATCAGTGACACCATTCTATTGATTGACAGGTAAGAAGACAAAGTAGGGATGAGAGTGTAAGAGACTTTCAGACTCACAATATTAAGAGAGAAAGAATCCATAAGGATATTCAACTATCTCATGTATTGAATACATAAATTTGAGTGTGTTACAAGTATACAACAGAATAAATATATACCTGTAATAAAAATGTGCTAACTGTATATCATTATCGCCTATATGTCAATTGTAAGCTCTATCACAGACACGAAAGATAGAGTTGCACTCAAGTGGAAGTCCATTGCTAGTCTACAGTGGTCTAATATAGAGATCTACTTTCACATTATTCAAATCACATTGGGTAGAAGTCAAATAGATTACTTGCGTAGCAAGTAACTGCTTGACAGTTTTGTTAGTTAGTTGAAGTTGGTTATGTGTTAGCTATTCCATGTAGGTGACTTACAATAAGCTAGCATAGATCACAATTCATGTATATATACATCTTGTACTTTCCATAATTGAGTAATGAGAATCACTTTTTCTATTTGTTTCCTTTGTTCATAATACCTAAGTTGACATTTCTTAAATTTACTGTGTTGGTGAGGATAGAATACAATTAACTAGACTAATGTGATTATAAAGAGAGTAACCTGTGCTTTATGTCAATATATAGTCTTCTAATTAAGCATACAAATGTGAAGTGAATGGCCCATGGTAACAAATATAATGCAACCTAATGAATAATTAATTAATGGAAAATTATATAATGAAGTCGTGAAAATGACTTTTCTGATGAAGTTAACACTATAACATCAAAATAGTAACGAGTAACACCCCACTGTTTGTATAGTGGCATCAAAAGTTCAGTCCACATAGTATCATCAATTCATCAGATTAACAAGACTACACTTAACCTAATTTTATCCTACCTTGTTTTAAGTGTAACACCTTACAAAGTGTAACACTCAAGACTATCATATAATATCATCAAATCTGTTTGCATGTTAAAGATGTCAACGATCAAATAGTACATGTAAGTCCAAGATGTTGCAAGTATTACTAGATGAATTATTATGAATCATTAATCAGTAATCAACAATTTAAAAATGAATTAAACATTAAAATTAAAATTAACTTTTTCAAAAAAGTCAGTTTCTTGATTGGACCGTAGAAACTCCCTTAATTAATAAGCTATTGTTCAACCACAGTCCTAAACCACAACGACTCATCTTTGCTGATCCCAACCAATCATAAGCAGTATAGACCAAACAGAAAACAAATTGTGTGCATCAGAGGCTACGATGCTACAAACCAAGTAAATATTCACATGCTTATTCAGAACCGGTTAAAACCCGAATTAAACAACAACTTATATTCGTTTCTCTCGTTCAAACCCAG
>Ga0315914_1008206_pt1 | contig 14082 bp, 6 predicted proteins | sample MpolenodulesMG_FD_203920 | JGI IMG/M metagenome (GOLD analysis project Ga0315914, IMG submission 203920) | Medicago polymorpha root nodule microbial communities from Los Angeles, California, United States - elongated nodules | ecosystem: Host-associated > Plants > Roots > Nodule | place: USA...
TTTTTCAAGAAATTTTCGTTTTTGTTTGGCCTATTAGGGGGGTAAATCAAAACAAAAATATTTTACAGGGGGTAAATCAAAAAAAATATTTTACAGGGGGAAAACTGAAAATGACCTATATTACAGGGGGTAAAGACCTATTAACCCTATTTGGTAATTCATTAAGAATTTTGTTGAATTCCGTCGATTAGACTGTGATAGATTTAGACCATCGATTTAAATGAATAGAGTTGTTGTGTCAAACGGAGTCTATGAGCCAAAGATTTTGTCATACAATGACTCTAACTTAGTCCACATCGATGCTGCGACAACTTCGCTCGCAATATCTCTCGAAACCTTATCTCTAAGACATAAAACAATATCACTCTTTGCTTTGTCTATTATCTTACGTTTCTCTACTTGTGTCATGGTAGCCGACATAACCGCTTCATCCTTTAATGCTTCCACGCATTTTTGTTGTGTCGAAACCGATTGCATCTTAACTTTCCAAAACCCAAAATCAATACTTATGATGAACTTTTCGATGTCCCACTTTGAATCCATGATACACACTTTACCAATTTACTCCTTTGCCCATGGTGGACACCAATTGTTGTGAATTCAAACAAATAATCACACCGTTAAAAACTTAGGTGTGTGGAGCAAATGAAGTAGTAATCAATGAGTAAAGTAGTCTCAAGCAACAAAAACAATAAACAAACCTAGATCTAAGTGTGAAACAACACCATAAACATATTCAAAGCAACAAAGATAAGAAAGAATGGAAGAAAACAACACATCAATATTGTTTACCAAATTCGACCCAAAATGACCTACTATGGAGGAGTGAACAACTTTCTGATCCACTATGATAAAACTGATACAAAGAGGTTATAAAAATTAGCTTAAAAGTTCACGAAGAACAAAATATTATTTCTACCAATTTTTAAGTCATATACGCTCATAAATGAATCCTAAAAGAAAACGCTAAAGCAAGCTTTTTGATCTTTCCAATAATGAAATCTCATTACGTAAGGTGTTTATCAATGTTTTCCAATCCATGAAATATACTCTCACCAAAGACACTCAACCCTAAAATTCTCTTCATTAGTTTCACAAGTTTTTCTCCGTTGAAGCTCTTCCAAAACATGAAGAATGAAGTCTTAAATAGTGTGCAAGACTCGATAAAATCGTGCCTCGGCTTCCACACATTGTGCCACGATTTGCAGTTCGTAAGTTCGTACAAAGTACGAACTGATCATTATCCACTAAATCTCTTCACAATTTTTTCTCTTCGTGCCACGATTTTTGTCGAGACAAAACCTCCAAAACATCAACCAAATCATGTCATGATCTCACCAAATCGTACCACAATTTTTAACGAAGCTTCAACATCAATTTTAAGTCAATTTCAACAATAGATAATATAATAGTTTTTTATTTTTATTTTATTAATAGTTTTATAATATTGTACCTTTTTAAGGGACTATAATTCTGGACTCGTTATAAAAAATGCACAAGATTCTTTTTAAAAGGAAAAACAAATGTTCAAGAATTGACAAGCACCGTTTTTAAATATTTAGATTTTGTCGCTTATTTGCAAGTTACCATGAATTGACACCTTGGGTCCAATTGAGAGTGGATGAGTGACGTTGCTACACCATAATTTGTTGCTCGTGTTGCCTTATAATTTATAAGATTCCCTACGTATTAATTCTCTTAATTGAATTTCTCTCGATTTTTTTGATTTTTTTGAATGTTTCATATCAATCATTAAACTTAGTCTCTTTTTTTAGTACACTTTTATTTATTTTATCTCTCTTATATTTAATGGTTGAGATGAATATATTAATAAGAAAAAAAGAGGATTTCAGTTTAGAAAATCAATTCCCATAAGGCCAGAAAAACATATTTTTCGACGACTAATTTGTTTTAGAAAATCATTTTTTTAACGGACCATTTCTAGTGAAATTTTATCTCTTTTACACATTTTCTCCATCTAATATTTTGAGATTTTATCTAAAGAGATTTGAATTCAATTTCCTTCAAACCAACGATACTTAGCAAAAACTAATTACATGAATTATTTTAGATTTGTTGTGATATCCTTGTATATCCACGTTTCAGAGTTTGCAGGCATTGCCTGCTATTGTTATTTCCTAGACTGGACAAATATGAGTATATGGCCCTTCAATTATTTGAAGGGCACCTCTTCTACTTTTGTTCCAAATGCGCAGGGTCAGTTTTCAGTTTCCATGATAGAAGTGGATCCAATCCTTTCAAATAAAATAGGCTCCCGTTTAGTTTAAATTTGATAATTTAAAAGTGAATGATGAGAGCAAGACATTTCACATATTAAAAACAATAAAAATTTAATAAAATATTTTTGACAAGCAATAATTTCATTCAAGACTTTATTCTAACTTTAATTGAACCCTCTCACAGAGAGCAATGAAATTGACCATCCAAATTAATCGATAATTGAACTAAACACCAAATTTCCAAAAAAACATATATTTGTTTTATATTTTTTTTAGCAAAACGTGTGTAAATAAATCTACGACATCTTAAGAAAATTAAAATTAAATAAAAAGAGTACAAAAGAATAGGGGACATAAAATTTGACCCAATAAAAACCAAACAAATTAAAAACAACCCTAGTGGATAAAACAAAACAACCCTAGAGGTATACAAGGGCCACAAATCCCAATTCAAGCAATCAATCATCCACTCACAACTAGTGCAATCTAGTGCACCCGTGTAGAGATGCGAAACCAAATTGCAAAAACCAGAGGTGCATGACTTGATGAGCATTGGATCCAGATTTTTTATTACAATGAGTGAGTCTGACTGCCAATACGATAATGAGTCCACACACTCACAATTCACTAAAACCAATTGCAACAAACACACAACTAATTCTAGCCTAACAGTCCGACAAGGTCAAGAACACATGATGAACTCAAATCGTGGGATGAATCCAAATCAACGAACTAACCAAAGCTCAAAACAAACTGGGATCGCGATAGACAAAACCGATCACATTGGATAAGGAACCAACAACAAACCCTTTAGGGTTTCAAAGCAACACAACAATTCCAATCAAGGTAGGGCAGTCGCGCCAGCGTCCAGCTTCGAGTTTCAAAGAACATATCGAAACACTTAGTAACTTATTATACATGTCTAGCACAATTGATCAATTGTTTCCCAAACATATTTGATTTCTTTTTGTCAAAAGAAAGAAAAAACTAGAAAATATGTTTGATAAACATAAATACATCTCTCTCTTATGATATTAAATTATTAATAACAATATTAGCAAAAAAAATATATTAATAATAAGTTAAATTGCAGTTTTGGTCATCCTATTTTGATAGTTTTTTAAACAGAAATGATAAATAAACACAACTTTTTGAACAAATACTAGACACCATGGGCAATTAAATAATTTCGAATTTAATACACAAGGACAATTTTGTCATTCCATTCCATCCTCCTCTTCTTCCATATTCTCTGCGACCCCTCTCTTCTTCTTCTACCACCACCGAAACTTCTTCCTCACCCTTCTTCGCATTCTTCTTCTATGTTCACTCCAACTTCTTCTTGTGTTGACTCCGACCACTACCCATAACTTCTTCTTCCCGTTTTCACTCTACCCATCCACATCCACGTCGACCACTTTTCGGCCAAATACTCACTGCCCTTCAAATCTGTACTCTTGAACCACTTTAACACCGCCGGTGCAATCAGAATTGGAGTTTATTGGTTCTCCTTTATCTGTGTTGGACTCGGATGCTGGTCCTTCTCCATAGTGATTCGTTCAATAACAACATAAGAGTTATTTCCTTCACACCGCCGGAGAACGATGACGGTGAGAGAGGTCGCCGGTGAGTGATAGAGAGGAGGAAGATGAGAAAGTAACACTAACAGAGGAAGAGGGTGAGTGAGAAAGGAAGGAAAAAAAAATCAGTGAACAGTGCAATACGTATATGGTGTCGTATCTGTGTTTGTTGTTTTGTGTCTATTTATCATTCCTGTATTAATTTTGGGTTGGGCCTTAAAAGAGCTAGCCCAGATGTACTCGGGCATTTTTGGTCCTATTCCATTTGGTCCATACAAAAATTGGGTTGAGCAGGGCTAGCCCACTGGGCTTCAGGTTGGCCCACAATCAATATTTCCATTTGATTTTGTTAATAAATACTACATTCAAAAATAAATATCAACTAATTTCAAAATTAATAATAAAAAGATATTTAAATATGTACACTTAATAAATATGGATAAATTAAGCTAACCTTTATAAAGCTTATACATTATAAATTACTAATTTGATTCAATTAAAGAAATAAATCTAGAATTTAATTTATTCAATATTAATTAAAAAATTATTTATATGTTCATCTAGCCATATTTTGGCAAATAGATAATTGTGAGAAACTAATATATAAAAAAGTCATAAGAAAAGAGTAAATAAGTCAAAAATGAAAAATAAATGGGTTTTGCTGGCCATTGCTCACATGGATCAAACTTCGCTCTAAAATATAGGGCCCACTTATAAATAGGTTGGGTCAGGCTGACTCATTTATGTTGTCAGACCTTTTAGGTCATACCAGCATATTTGACACCTCTAATTGCCAATGAGTTAAGATGAGTGCTTACCAAGAAACTATTACTAGCCCTAAATCTGAGAAATGGATTAAGGTCATGAAATCTGAAATGTATTTCACGTACACTAACCAAATATGGACTTTGATTGAGCCGCTCAAGGGATCAATCTTATATGGTTCAAGTGGTTCTTCACAAAGATGACTGCCATGAATGGTAAAATGCATACCTATAAGGCATGGCTGGTTGTTAATTGTTTCAGGCATCTAATCTAATTCCTAATGCTAGGGAAGAGTACACAAAGTCTAGCTCAACTCGTGTATCATAGATTATGAAGGGTTAAATATCTTATTCTATTACTTTTTTTCTTTTTTCGGTGAAGTGCGTCACCAATGTTATAGTGTAACACATTGGAAACACACGACAAATTCAATAGTAAACTATTTTCGTGGCAATTATCCGCCAAAAAAGTTATTAAATATTTGTGAATCATTCGTCCACGTACCATATACTCTTCTATTCTTTTTAAAGCAAAAAATAATAATTGGTTTTTTATCCTCCATTTTCTTTATTATTTGCTTTTTAATATATAGGCTTAATTACTAGAATGGTCCCTTAACTAATAATGAGATTTTGCATTGGTCCCACAATTAATTTTCTTTTCAGTTTGATCCTATAAGTTTCCTAACGCAAGAATTGAAGAAAAAATATTGGGAAAATTTGCAGATTTTCTTTTTGAAAAATTGAAATCAAACTCGAGTTTATGCCTCAATAATACCAATTGATGTGAATCTAAGATGAATTTCGATGATTGCAAATCGTTGATTTCATCAAGGATTTTTTTTCATATTTTGGAATTAAATAGAGGTTGGGGTTGTTCTGGTGAGAAGATAGACGAGGGAGAAGAAGATAAGTGAGTGGTGTGGGGAAAGAGGGAGAGGGTGTGTTGCTGTTGCTGTTGCTATGATGAGAGGTGTTCGCGGTGCGGTTTGGTTCGGTTTTGAGAGTAAAATTCATCCGAACCGCAGATAAAAAAACATACGGTTTGATTTGGTTCGGTTGACTTTAAAAACAAAATCCGAACCAAGCCAAATCAAACCAATGGATCGGTTAGTGCGGTTTTTTCGAGACGATATAATTTTTTGTTTAAAACATTAAAATTAAGTTAAAAAGCCGAAACGCAACATATTTTTCGCAATGTTTTAAATTTCATCAAACATTACAATTTAATTTTTATTTTACAATGTTTCCAACGACATAGAGCAAGTTAAAAACGTGAAGAAAAAGTAATCATATTTTGTAAAAAATGCAAAATACTAAGATTTTATCATTCTCTAAAAGTACAAGCATCACATAAACACGTTTTTGAAATAAAAAGCAAAGAAGGAACTAAACAAGAGAAAAAATATGTCATTTTATAAAAGTTTTCATAGTTTATAAGAGTATTGGTCTAGGTGACATATGTTTAATTAATATTTTTCTTATGTTGCAGTTTGGTTTGGTTTGATTCGGTTGGTAAAATGAAAACCGCAAACCAAACCAAACCATGCGGTTGAGTAAGAAAATGATCCGATTACATCCGAATCATATGTGGTTTTTTGCAGTTTGCGGTTTGGGTTGATTCGGTTTTGAACACCCCTAGTTATGATTTAGGTTAATTAGTTAAATTTGCTTTTTTTTTTGGCAAAATTAAATTTGCAATTTGTTGCTTTAATTTATGGGTATAACTTTTGTTAATTTGGGTTGAATTTATGTTATTGTTGTTTGAAGGTTTTTTGTTTTTAAATTTGTTTTAATTTTGAATGATGAAGATAAGATTATGAGTTTAATTTTTGAGTTTTTTTGGGATTTTGAGAATAAATTCATGAATTTTTTTGGGTTTGTGTATGAAGGTGATGAATTTTTTGGGCTTGAGGATGAAGATGATGAAGGAGGAAGATGAATGTTAACGTTTTTGAACAAAAATTAACAGAATGGATTTATTTGACTGACGGAGGAAATTTATGGGACCAAACTGAAAATTAATTGTGGGACCAATATCAAATCTCATAATTAGTTAAGGGACCATTCTTATAATTAAGCCTAATATATAATTGAACAAACAATTTGCATATATTTCTTAAGGTGCTTCTTGTGTTGTTTTTTTTATACTTAAAATACACTTATTGTGGTTATAAAAAACTTAGGAAAAGAAACTGTAGCTAGTTGTGAACAATACCAAAAAAATTAAGAAAATGCACGTAAATAATTTTCTTTATGAAGAACCTCATGATTTTAAATCTTTTAAAGGTATGTAGTTGGTAAAGAGGATGTGTTTGATTTGCTTAAAAATGTATAAGATCTTTTTCATCAAAACACAGGAATTAAGGAAGTAGTTGGTATTTGATTTGTTTAAAAATAAATGATATGACATGACAACTTTAGTTGTACAACGTTTAATTTGTAAAATTGTTTTAGAGACAAGACAGACTGAAAGACAAGGGAGAAGACAAAACTGAAATTCTTGTCCCTCATAAAACTACATCACAACTTTTTGTCTAATGTACAAGTTATTTAAAATACCAAAATACACTCTTATCCATCAAAAACCGTATAAAACAAAAAAAATATTCAAAACCATATAAGTTTGTCATGAATTGTTTTGTCTTGTGTTGTGATGTTCTATCTTCTGTTGTTCATTCTAATATTTAATGTTAACAGATCAAATGCAATATACATTTTTTTCCAAAATTATCATGAAATTATTAAGAGATAAAAATGATTAGTCTTTAATTCTGTTTATTTAACTATGGGTACTTTTGTGAAAAGATAATTAATGTATATTGTAAATTTAAGAAGGATCTTATAGAAAAGGACAAAAAAAATCACAGAAAGATAATGACGAAAATATTATTTCTAACAAGTATAGGTGTTTGTAATTAGAGAAATGATATTTCACTTAAAAAAAAGAGAAATGATATTTGTTTAATTGATTTTTGATAACTTGTGTGACAACCACTTTTCCACTCTTTTTATTGGACATAAACAATATAATGAGAAAAAGAAGAGAGGGAATAAAAACACATGTGAGTGTAAGAGAAAGAGTTGTTCAAAAGTTGTCAAAAAATGGTTGTACAAATATAATTTCTCTTAGATGACAAACATATATAATCATATCTAAAACAAATAAACACTTAAACTATTCAAATTAATAAATAATTTTGTTATTTTATTTTTGTTCGTGAAAATAATTATTGATAATTTAACACCATTTACACAATAAAAAAAAGGCTGACATACAAGCACGCTCATCTGAACGTTGATATCTTATACTCTCTCCATCTTTTTTTTCTTTTGATGTTTTAGAACTTCAACTATATTTCAAAATATTTGATGTTTTAATTTATTTATTACTTTTTTCCCAAGTTTACCCTTGTTGGAAAACTCACCATAAAACTATTAAAGGAATTGTGACCTTTAACTTATCACATGTGAATTTAATTATAAATAAAGACATTTTAGTCCAAATCATACAAATATTTCTATGCTTTAATTACTCTTTAAGACTATGCTGAGAGCTAAAACATCAAAAATAAAAAAATGGAGTGGGTAATGTCACAATTTAAAAATAAAAAATAAAAATGTAACACCCTAAACTCAACAAAAACTTTATTATTATGTGTGCACCAAACGGGGCCTTAAGATATTTGATGCAAACACTATTTGGAGTAATAAGGAAGGAGACATTTAGGAGTTAATTTTCTTCAATATAGAAACTATACCATCTATCAGCCTCCAAGAAGATTTAAGTGCTTTACTGTTTCTCTAGTTGTCAAATGTTAGTAATAAGACAAGATTAGTAGTTTTTTCCCTAGTACCAATGTCTGCATCAAGGACCAAATATCACAGACAAGAATGAAACAGTTTAGCTTCATTTAATTGTAATTGCATATTTTATATTTCAATAATACCAGTACTAATGTACTGAATCATGGCTCACCATAAAAACATTTCATACTCTATAAATTACACCTATAGACCATACTTCTTATATGATATAATATCACATATATAATACCTACATAACAAAACTTATATCCTCAGCTACTTTCACAAAACTGACCCTTTAGCAGCTTCATAGGAGTCCTTGCATGCAGTCCAAGGCACTTGATCTTCATTTACCATGCACCAGGAGTAGCTACCTTTTCCGCATAAGAAAAATTTCCCCTCCTTCCTCCTCCTCCACCTCTTCCTCCGCCTCCTCCTCTTCCTCCACTTCTTCTTCTTCCTCTATTCATCTGATACTCATTAGTGCCATGATAATGTCCGGGGTTATTAGACCACGACATGTTGTTTTCTCTCTTTCTGTAATATCCGTCCCATGCTCCCCAATTTCCATGCCCGCCATTTCTTCCTTGATACTTGTTATGCAAGTCAGCACCATATTGCTCCGTCTGATTCCATCCATGATAATCATTCTGGCCATTTCGCCAACCATATTCTTTTGAATGTTCAACAACAGGAGCACGATACTGTTCCCAAGAGTTTGTTTCATTATTTTCATGTTGGTTTGATTCCCATCCCTGAGCAACATAATTCGGTTCAGAAGGCTTAGTTACTTCTTTTTCTTCTTCGTCCCCCCATCCAGTAGGTCCCCATCCAGGACCGGAAAAGGACTGATTCAAGAGAAGAGAACTACCAAGAATCACGGATGCCTCGCCTTTTTCTTCCATGTTGCGGCGGGCCTCTGCTTCTCTTTCCACATCCAGATAAAGTTCAGGGTCGACATTTGCATTCCAATCTACATCATCAATGTGAGTGTCGGGATCAGGCAATGGTATGTCGCAGGGAAATTCGTTAATCTCAGCCCAAAACCTGTTTTTTGCATTGTCAAATGCCTCTTTGACAGCAGAGTCATCCCAGTTTACCACATTGGGATGCAGATACATATACTTCTTGCCTTCTATTACCTTTCGCCATGGAACTGAGCCAACCGATTCACAAAACTTCTTTTCCCACAAAGGCGCTGTTGGAAACCTATTATCTGCGAACCAAAAGGAATAAATAGAATCAATTGATAATTTAAGGGATAACCTATAATCACAACGAGATAGCATGACACTCAAAATGTATTCTTGCATAATGTGGCAAAAGAGTGAAAAACATGCAAAACTTGTGGAGAAGAATAAACAGTTATTTATTGAATGGAAAAATCTAGACAGCTTTAGTTCAAAAACCAAAACAAACTGGGTTTTTACATAGCGGAAGATCCAAAGGATCAACGACTAAGCTTTCCTATTCAATAATTGAATGACGTAACGCCTCCAAAAGATTTAATTACCAGATACCTTGACATTTTCAATACACGGCATACTGAGTTAGTATCTTTGGATTATGCTATTTCAATTCAATGATGTCACACATTATTGGGGGATCTGATTCTTACCAATAGATACCTACTTGAACATTGGCAAAATCAAGACCATTTTCAGATCAAATTTGACCAAACTTAAAATGGTTTCATGTACAAAAGATAGACTAAAGAAAGGAAAGTTAGCTTCCTGTAAGCATCTTCAATTTAATGAGGTAGGGTTTGGTTAACAATGTGTCATATCAAGATTCGATTACTAGAGATTCAATTAGAAATAACATAACGATAGACGACATGAAATCAAAGCACAGCACAGACAAAAGTGATTACAGAACATAATTGGCACACAAACAGAAACATAGTTATCTATCAACCCTGTACATTTCAATAATTAAATGACGTAGGGACCAACCAACCTGATGAACATGCAAAACACCAAAAACAAGAAATTACAACCTAACAACCTACCAACCAAAGAAATGACATCAATTCATGTCCTTCGTGAAATTCCCTTCAACTATTGTTGACAAGGAAATGAAACCTAAACCCTCCATCACATTTTACAACATTTCATGTCCCTATCACATGAGTCACACACACACAAACAACACAAACAAATACAAAATACATGTTGTAAGCCTCTTCTCACAAAAGAGGCATGCTTTTCATATTGAGACCATCAAACCAAAACTCATCCTAAGCAAAATTAAAATAAAATTTAAAATATATTCTTCAAACCTACCAAAATTGTTCATTCAAAACCAGCCAATTTTTAAATTAACACCCCAATTGAACATATTCAAAAGTAGGGTGATCATAATCAAAGTTTTAAAAAAATCCAACTGCAACAGTATATCAAGATTTTTTTACTGTCTCCACAACACAATTGTGACACCAATTATTTAAATCACTGATCATGATATGTATATCAATTCTACTATGCCTAAAAGAAACAGTTTGACAAAAAACATGAAGAGTAATCCATGCAACAACTGAACAATGAATAAAATTGAAGAAAGAGAAAAAAATGGAACTAACCCAAAGGTGGCTTTCCTTTATAGGATGATGAGGATTTCCAGTGACCCACTTGATGATGATTACTGATCCCTTGGTTTTTTCTCCAATTATCCATTTCAATAATCAAAAGAAAAAGAAAAAGACCCAGATGAGGTAATTCAAAAAGCTTTATCGAAAACAGAGAAGAACACACAATTAAATTAAAAAAAAAATTAAGAAACTTTGGGAAAAGGGATTTCAGAAAGAGAAAGACACAGATTTCAGAGATAGATTATATGAAGGTGATGAGAAGAAGGAATCATAGAAAGAACATGATGATGATGTTGGAACAAAAACAAGGACAGAAGAAGCGTTCCGAGGTTGTTCTTGCTTCCACAAGATATATCCATACGCATTGTACTTGTTTTGTATTTATAGCACATGCCACATGTTTTGTTTTTTCACTTTCCTTTTGTTTTTGTCTTTTGCTTTTTCTTCCACTTCATTCACATTTACTCTTTTCAGTGAATAAAAAAATTTGTACTTCAATTGCTAAACGTATCTTTTGAGAATTAACAAATATATCTATGTAAAATTTTGAAAATATAATCTATTAGCTAAAATATCCATTATATAAATATCTTAAATAACTCTTGCTATAAAAAAATTGAAACGACACCTCTCAAAAAATAAAATTGAATGATATTTATTATAGTTCTTAATTTTACGATGATTTAACTCTATTTTTTTTTTATCACTTTACTCTTTAATTTTTTTATCTCAATATCAAATCACTTGTATATCTTACCAGTAAAAAAGAGGGCACCAACATGACTGTCTATCAAAAAATATGACCGTCTATTCGCAATTTTTATATCTACTTTAAAAAATATATATTTATTTATGTTGTTTTATAATATCTATGTTATCTAAACTTATTAAATTTTACTTTGAATAATCAATTGGCATGTTTTTCATTTTAATTTTATTTGAAAAAATACGCTGTTAATGAAAAATTCGTTATAGAATTACACATAATATGTAATTATTTTCCAAATGTTTTCTATCATTATGGTGTAGCTATCTACAAAAAGTAGTTAGGTAGTTAATTTTGGAGTAACCTCTATATACAATGGTATAGATATATATTAAAATTATTATCATAGATAATTTATATATTATAATAACATCGTCACACATATTAAAAGATAAAGATTTCCTAAAATAAAGATAAATTATGATTTTTTTTTTTTGAGAAAAAAGAGAAGAAAAGATAAAGATGATTGTTTACTTAATAGACACTGATAGTGTAATATTATTTTACACATGCACTCAATAATGTGTTGTTACATTAATTAATGAATATGACAACTCATGTATTTTCATATTCATTAATTGATGTTACAACACATCACTGTATACATGTGTAAAATAATTGTACACCTACAATGTAATAACCTTTTTTAATAACTTTGTGTAAAGTTTTAAATATTTATAAACAAATTTGTAGAGTTTATCTACTCAATAAAAACTTGTATTCCAATGGTTAGATGAATAAAATTAAATGTTTCTCCCTTTTACGCTCTTTTTTAATAGAGAAATGATATTTGTACAACCACTTTTTGACAACTTTCTTTCTCATACTTTTATTATATTCTTATTCTCTCTCTTCCTTTTTCTCTCTCTATTATTTTGGACCAATGAGAAAAGAGAAAATGAAAGTTGTCATCAAAGTTATCATATATGGTTGTAGAATTATCACTACTCTTTTTAATATTATTCTTCTATAGAAACAAAATATTTTTCATCGTATAAAATTTAATAATAATGTCTGTCAAAAATATATATAATAATGTTCTTTCTTTAAAGAAAACATTATAACATTGACTGGTGATAATCTATCCTTTTTTTTCTTTAAATTATTATTACTTTTCATTTTTTGCTTTATGCTATTTCTTTATTTTCATTTTTATTTTTGGAATTATTTTCATTTCTCTCTGTTTTACTTTTAATGTATTATTATTTTTCGTATGGAAACAAAATCTCATCATTTAAGAAAAATAATTTAATTTTTCAAAAAAATTAATAATTTCAATATGCATTTATTTTTGGATTACCTTTTATCATTATCTGTGCTCATAGTCATACCATATTTTGAAATCGGAAAAAACTCAAACTAATGACCAATCTCAATCAAATAGAAGAAAACATGTCAAATTAATTTGGGTTCGGACAGATACGCAGATACGGATTTTTTTGCCATGCCTGAATATGGAAAACACACATGTCTAAATGGGCTTTCCAAACCTTTTTGTGTCCCTCTCTTCACATGATAAACCAAGTTTGTGTTGTAAGTTATTACATTATCAAGTGAAGTTACTGTCCCACCAGATGAAGGCCAACCACTTTGCTAATATACAACTATGTTCGATGACCCTCCACCTACTTTCTCAAATGCTGACTAAATAGAATCCAAAATAGCATAAAAAAAGGTTATTACAACCAAGTGAACCATCATTCACGACCACGGTAGGAGGTGCGAAAAGAGTATAATGTCGAAGAAGTGGTAGACTGCATAAAGAATCAATCTTGGAGATGGTTTTTTGCAAAAAAAAGACTGAACTTCTTGTTTATTCTACGAAAGGCAATTCATCATTTACATTACAGTCTTGTAATTGGAACCTTTCTTTGACTAATGAATAAGATAAATATTTCATAATAGATAAACAAGTTTCAAATGGTTTACAAAGGGCAATCAAAAACTAAGAGTTTGGGAGCGGGATAATGAATCTTAAGAATTCTTCTTATCATTCAACAACATCTTGAAAAAGATAATCAAAGAGTCAAGAATAAAAAAATAAAAAAAGCCTTATTTAACTTTAATTGCATATTTGTTATTTCAATAATATCATTACTAATGCATTGTATCATTGGTCACCACAAAAATATTTCTTAACCTACAAGCACCAAAAGACCATATAGCTATCGGATGGATGCAACAATATATGAAAAAGCCATTGTTCTTATATGATATAATCTCACATATATATATAATACCTAGATAACAAAACTTATAGCCTTGGCTACTTTTACAAAACTGGCCCTTTAGCAGATTCATAGGAGTCCTTTCTTGCAGTCCAAGGCATCTGATC
>Ga0315914_1008207_pt1 | contig 14080 bp, 5 predicted proteins | sample MpolenodulesMG_FD_203920 | JGI IMG/M metagenome (GOLD analysis project Ga0315914, IMG submission 203920) | Medicago polymorpha root nodule microbial communities from Los Angeles, California, United States - elongated nodules | ecosystem: Host-associated > Plants > Roots > Nodule | place: USA...
AACTAATTTTGAGGAATTGAGTCCAAGACTCTTGAACTCCGTACTCCATCATCATCCATAAAACAAAATGGGTCTCCTTGAAACGGTGAGAAAAACATAGACAATCCATCAATACAGTAACAGCTGGCTCAACAGGTGGTACTTCAACAAATCCCTGCGGTGGCAGCAAATGTCGGTACTTCTCGGTAGTCAGGTCAAGTGAGACAATGAGAAATTGCTCAATTGAAATATCATTCCATTCATATTCGGCCTTATTTCGAATAGCCAACCAGTTAATAGTGCCAGTCACATACACACCATCATTCACATAAGGATGACAAGGACCACCCTCAAAGTCAAAAGGAACAACGGGAAAAGTTGAAATATCTCTCCAAACATTATCACTCAAACTGAAAACTTTGACCTCGTCGGCAGAAAAGGCCACCACCTTATAAGTGTGGTTTGAAATGTCATATCCAAATGCTAACCTGAAAAAGTTAGTTAAATGTCCTAATTCTTGAGATAATGAGTTTGTGGCTGGGTTCCAAAAACGAAACCAATATGTGTAATGCTCGTGTGTGGAAGAATAACTGCGCAAACACATCAATCCATTGCAGGAACCAACGATATCAATACAATCCATATCACTCAATAGGTAGTAAGGATCGTTAGGAATGGCAATATTCCTCAATTTGTAGTAAGGTTCAAAAGGTGTGATGCTTAATGGACCCTGGAGCAAAAGAGTTACAGGAAAGGGTACGACACTGATATCGGAGTTGTCCTCATAGATGGAGCGGTCTGAAACTATTGATAGGTGGGCATTGTGTGGTGATCGGTGAAGATGCAATTGAGTGAAGGAAGGGTCATGAGAGATTAGGGTATTCCATGATTTGCAAACACATTTGAATTGCATGAGAGTTTTGACAGGAAGCCGCGATAGGATTTCTGCGATGAGTTCATCAGGGAGGGCGCCGCAGTTTGAATGCAGAGATTTTGGTTGAGGAGGGGAATTCATGATGAAAGTAGAAACTATTGAAACCCTAGAATGAGTAATTTTCAACGAATTAATCAAGAATGAGTATGAAGAAATCCTATCGGCAATTGAATGAAAAGAAAACAATAATGGAGAGATGAAGTTTACCCTAACGTGAAGCGCTCTTCTGGCATAGCTCCATGTGGGTATTCATCTTCTTGCTTTCTTCTTCTTCAACGACATTCCTTTACGTCATCAATCATTTCAAACTAGGGATCAATTCTGATAACAGCAATTTTAAGGATTTTTTTTTTTTTTGAGTAATGATTGAAATTATTATTAAAATGTATTGATTATATTATCTTACGACCAAATTTCAATTTAGTTAAGGACTTTTTCGGTTTTTCCTTAAAGCCGAAGGAGTACAAAATTACTGTTTTTTGTCCCATGGTAGTATAGCCGTGAAGCTCACACCAATTTTATTTTTTTTTCTAAGAAATTTTCGTTTTTATTTGGCCTATTAGGGGGTAAATCAAAACAAAAATATTTTACGGGGGAAAAATCAAAACAAAAATTTTACAGGGGGGAAACCGGAAATGACCTATATTACAGGGGGGATAAAGGCCTATTAACCTAGAAAACAATGTTTTCATCCTTATTAAATTTACTGTTTTAGTTTTAGGGCCTTTTTAAATTGAACTTATTTTGAGTTTATGAAAAAGAACTTATGTAAATAAATAAGCTTTTATATTAATTCATAAGATCTTACCAACAAAAATTGTATATTCATAATTTAGTTTTTTTATAAACTACCTTAACAAGTTTATAAATAATACATTCTCTCTCAAAAAAAAAAGTTTATAAATTATACATTAATGCTTAGTTATTTGCATAAGCTACTTTGCAAAAACTCTAAAATAAGTCAATCCAAACGGACCCTAGTCCCTGACATTAGGTCAATTGCTACTCGTTGCCACCCCTATATTCGCATCTCTTTGAGGCTGTCAACAAAGATGTTGATATAATCCTAACATGTTCTCCTTTGACAAGAATAATAAATTCATTATGGAACACACAAGAATCGAATTAATTTTGGTTCAAAATGTTGTTTTCGCAAATCATTATATGTCTATCTTGTTTTTGCAATATATGGAGTTTTGGATATCATATTGAGGTGATTGTTGATTCGTTGGAAACCTTACAAAATTATATACATTGTATGTTTGACTCAATAGCAAATTTCACCTGTTTCATGTCTTAAAATGGGCTGGAGTGGAGGACGTGATTAAAAAAATAGCTGAAAATGAATCATGGAACATTCAAGATAAATTGGCACAAGTTCTATATAGAACGGATGGGAATGGAGCTGCACCAATAAAATAGCATTGAAGTGATATTATTCAGATCCTTAAAGGATAAATTATTTTCATTGATTTTGTTACCTTTCTTTTCAGCCTAGGCATTATTGTAGAATTATTATCGGCTGAATTATTAGGATCTTTATAATTTCCATTCCTTGTAAATTCAGCATGACATTCGCCTTTATAAAGAAGTCACAATCCTTGAATGAAAGATAAGTAGAATTTTGATAAAAATAAACCTTTGTGTATGTGTGAGAGTGTCTCTCTCTCTATGAGTTCTTGGATTAATATTTTTTTATTAAATCTTATCAATGATTGTTTTACCATTGTCGCGATTGCTCTTGCCTGATCACTCCTTCTTGAATTAGAAGTGAGTACATCCTTTACCATTTCTTTTCACAATTCCATCTTTTTATTTACCATTTTATTCCTATACGATTTCTGTCTGTTATCATATGTCGAGCTTGAATATCTCGAAGGTGAGAAACTGCGGCTAGGTTTGAAATGCTTATGTGATGAAGATGAATTGTTATGGGACAAATTTGTTTAATTAAGTTTTGTTGTGTATCACCTTAATGGAGGTCATCATATTTGTTCTACGTCTTCAATCCTTCATATTCGTTCAGCTGAAGAACAATCAAGAACTACTATATCACCTTAATCCTTTATTATAAAAGTCACACTTGCCACGCTGACGGTGTTGCCCTAATCACTCCTCATTTTCCCTCCCTAACACGTAATTAATGTTAATCCCATTTGCCAACCACTTCCTAAACCTCAGCTGTGGATCTCATAACATTTCATGTTCCTAGATAAACCAATCAGAATCTTTGCTTTTACACTATGATTCAAACTCTTTTCATCTTCCTAACAAGCATTAAAGTGATACACTTATGGCAAGATTTCTACCTCTCTCTCATCACTTACTCGGGAAACAGAACATCACTCCATCCATTCCCCCAAATTCTCTCTTCACCTCTCGGCTCTCTACCTCTCTATCTCTCTCTCACAGTGAATCCCTTCTTCACCTCCACGAAATCAGCCACACCCTTTCCACCATCTCCTCTTTGCAACAATCGCCCCTCATCCTCTCACTTCTCCGTTTTTCTGTGTATGATTCACTTTCAAGCGAAATTGAACGCCTCTTTGACGGTGTCACCTCTAGATTGAACATTTGTCACTACTTTCTCCTATGGTAATTGTTATTGGTTTGATTTCTTCTTCCTTTCACCATTTCTAGTTTTAGGGTTTTTAGTATTTTGTTTTTGTTCTTCCTGGTTATTGTGTTGTGTTGCGCAGTTGAAGTTTATGTGTGAAGGTGTAGGTAGAATCAGAGAAAAAGGCTTCTGACCTTAACAGTATGTAAACCTTATTATATGCTTATTGTGCAAAATAACAACTCAATAAACCTTATTATAAACACATAAAGTGAAAAGAAACTAACAAAGTTATGTTTTTTACTGTAATGTCTAATGTACTTTTGGTCTCTACGCAAGTTACAAGCTTTTGGCCGTCATTTTCGTTGGGTTGTTTTTTGATTTATTTTTGTTTAGCTTTTTAATTTTATGAAAGACCTGATGTAGTGTTATGTTCTGCCAGACTTATGCATTTTAATATGATGTCGTTTGTTTAGTCCTAATCGATAATGATTGTTATTGTCACTATGTTAGTTCATGTTATCTTGATTCCTCATAATTTGTTAGGATTCTAATCGATTAGACCATCAAGATATATTGTTTTGTAAGCATGCTATTGACGAAAAAAAGCAGTTTTGTATGAAGTGATGTTTTTCTTTTTTAGGTGTATGGTGTGAAGTTTTAACAGACAAACAGTAAAAACATACACATCTTTGTCATATCTCATTTCAATTGGATTATAATTCAAATCAATTAATGCAGAAATCTTTGTAAAAAAATATGCATGTTGATCATGGTGGATGATGATTTAGTAGGAGAAGATCATAATCCTTAAGAGATAGTATTTTCTTATAGTATTTGGAGTTCAAACAATTCAATACGTTATTCTTATGGACAATTAAACTTAGTGATATTTTGACCAATATTATTCAAATACATGACATCAAACGTGCATTAATGACGTTAATCACCTGCTTAATTGTCAAAAAGTCAATAGGCAGAAACGATTCCACCAGGTGGACGCATTTGTTTTGATGTTGGGGACTTGGAATTGGTCATTGGAATAAACATAATGAGCCTTTATTTTCATTTATAGCATGTTGGCACATGTTTGAATTTATAGCATGGTATTGATATAAAAAAAAATTATTTCTTAGACAATAGTATTCTCTACAAAGGCCACTAATTTGAAACAAAAGCATTTTAATTTCTTTCAATTCGACATGATCATACGTTAATTACTTGAATAATGTGCATTAAAATGGATAGTTTTTTTTTTTTTGGATAGACAAAGAAAGATGAAAGATATTAACTTGGCCACAAAAGACCAATATGACCCTGGAAAGTATAGTTTAAAAGCTAAATTGGTGTCCCCATCGTTATCATTATAGGGGAGAGAATGACCAAATAACAAGCATGTTAACTATATTTAATGAATTGAGGATGATAAATGTTCGGCCTAAATATTCCAACTGTTATTTTAGTGGTTCAATATAAACAATATAGGATAGTTCAGACATATAATTAATTATATCATAATATAAAAAAATGTGCTAATGTCTCTTACCAGGGATGATGTTCATGCCTGTTTTGTACGTGATTTAAGGTATACTGCAAGTTTGTTTTTGCACAACTCCCTAATTGGTTATAGTGTTTTGGTCATATAATAGAATACAAAGAGTCAGAATTTCACAATCAGAAATATAGAGGTTTTACTGTACAGTGAGAAATTGGATGGATGACAAGTTAATATAGCCTATCATGATGTATTTCGCATTGTATAAGTTCGTATCATTTTATTAGCTTATCCATTAGACAATTTTAATTTGGATATCAACTCTATTAGTATTTATCGATGTTTTTTTTTGTGTGACATATCTTTCAAAATTTCGTTAATATATTTCGTATGAATGACCCGTGCAACACACGGGTAATAGTCTAGTTATCGTGAAATAGATGATTTGTCGGGGTTCCAATTTTAAAGGAACAGTAGACATAGGAATTTATGGTTTTATTAAATAATTTTTAGTCATTTCTTGTTCCATGACTTTGATGCTCCCACTCGAATCACAACTTGGCGCTACACAACTCAGCTATTAGTCAGTTCTATTTTTAAAATAAAATAAATAAATTATAATTTATTTAATAAAAATAATATATTAAATTATTAACTGACGCGAGATTCTGCCGGTCAACAAACATTTGACCTAACGTCAGGGATTAAAACCAAAACGGAAAATTTTACTAGGATGAAAACATTGCATTTCATTTTATAGGAGACTAAAAAGCAAAATTTGCTAATTTTACAAGAAGGAAAAATTTATTTAACCCATTACTATATAGAGTAAACTTGAAAACTCATATTTATAGCACTAAATATATTTAGGTGAATTCTTAGATACCTTGCAGTTTGATTGGGTATCAGTACCCTCTAAGCAAAATTTGTTAAGAATTATTTATTTTTTTAAATAATTTAATATGACATGACATTTGATCGATCAAATAAGAGGTACATACCTAACCAAACTACATGTGTACCATCGAGTTCACCAATATTTACCCGTTAAATATATAATGCTTTGCTTGATATTTTTGCCAAGTGAAAGAAATGTTTTTTTTTAAAAAGTCAAAAGAAATATTATTAACAAAAAACAGCATTATCTTGCTTTAACTAGGGCGTCCTATTTTTGGGCTAGTCACCATATTTTTTATTCTTATCCTTCATATATTGAATATTGGTTGATTAATGATAATAATTAACTTTGTTTTGGTCAAAAAAAAAAACAGCATGAGGCATGCCAAAATACAAAGAGATCGCAACGTGCTAATCCAATACAAATTGACAAAGAAAATAACCTGCTTCAATTCACCCAAATTCCTGTCAAACTGACAGACTACTACCAAGTCAAAAACTCCTACAACAATCAATACCTATGATCGACAAAAGTGAGCAACATCCAAACAGCTCAACATACAAACTTCAACATGCCAGAACAAGGGAACAACAGCACACAACCTATACCAGCTGGGAAAAATCAAACTAAGGACAGATTACAATTAAAGAATGCACAATCCCAGCCAACACTAGAAACCAACATATCATCTCATATGAAAAGTATACTATTCCAACACTGGATCCAACCCCTACCAAAACAGGAATATAATGACTAGGAATGCATTGAAAAGAACTCAATCAATACGACTTACTTCTCTGATATCCTAAGCAACCCCTCGGATTTAGAATCCATTGATTGAGAGCATAATCGAACCCATCCATCTTACTCCTTAACCACTTCCAAGACAGCAACTGAATATTTTCAAGCCAAGACTTTGTACTTCCTCCGCAATTCCTAAAGATGATATTATTTCGATTCCTCTTTTCCACATCCAAACGGGCATGAATTTTGAGATTAAACCAAGATGCCTCTTTTGATTAAGTTGTCTCTTGTCGGAATTTTGTTTTGCCAAATTCTCCAAACCAGCACAGAAACTTTTAAAGGAACTAATTTGCTCCAAGCAGCTACAAATGCTTTATCTTCAGAATCACCATTGGCCAACCCATTAATAAGGGATGAATAAGCTACTTTAACTGAATATACACTCCTATCCCAAACCCATCTATCCCTCACATTATCTTTCAACACCACCCTTTGAGCCCTTGCTCTAATTTCCTCTACTAATCTCCTATCTTCTTCCACCAAATTGCCTCTCCATCTATTGTACCAATCCGACCCCTCTCCCTCCCCCCGAACCACCTGCCTAACTGAAGCTTGTTTGTCTTCTGCCAAGCTATATAGATGAGGATATAAATTCTTCAACGATTTCCCGTCAAACCAAGGGTCGACCCAAAAAAAAGATTCTGCACCATCATCTATCTCTCTAGATAATTTATCAACAAACCATTTCACTTTAAAACCCACGTCCCCCTCTCCAAATTTTGAAGATCTCTCCACCACCCTAAATATGCAGTGAAAGAATACACGGCATTAAAAAGCTATAAAAAAAAGTGGCAGTGTTGAAGTGTCTTCATATTAGAAACCTAAATTCTTGAGTTGCTGTGTATTTGTCTGGAGTGCAGGTTCACTTCTTTCTTAAATTACTGCTTTGTTCTGTGTAACATTTTCTTTTGACTCTAATTTGCTGTCAAGCTAGTGTTTTAGCCATAGTGTAGGCATCTGTTGGGCTCTCTGTTGTCAAAGCGGACCCCAAAAATTGACGTGGAGTGGGATGCGGGCGCATATCGGGCGCTATTTAGGTGACGCGGGCACGAATATATTTAATACTAAAATACTGTAAAGTTGAAAAAGAAATACTAAAACACCTTAAATATTACTCAAAATTCATAATGTATTCATAATTTGAAATAAAACAAGTCTTAAAACGCTCCACCTGCTTTCTCCAAACGCTCCAAGGCGGAGTGCTGCATCACGGTTAGTTGTTTTTGGCCGCTCCGCGCCGCGATAGCGCCGGTAGCGGCCACTAATGACAACAGACTTGGGCCGAGTAATTCATTTAAGCGTAGAGGAGAGGGTCACTATGTAACTCTTTGGTTAGTTGTTCTGTTTGGTCACTATGTAATTCATTTCTAGAACATCTTGTGCTACTATATATGCCAGTATTGCTTTTAATTGTAAAAGAAAACATTGCATTAACAAAGCCGTTTAACTTGAAGGTAAACTGTTCACACTTTGAGAATTCTCTTGATATGTTTTTGGCAACCAAGATTATTGATAAACATAAAAAGATGAGTGTGGCTACACAAAGATGTAACATCTATATGAATGGGGAGAGTTTCAAATATAAGATGCAATGTCGTGCAACATATTCAACTTGTATACTCACCTAGGCTGATTCTATTGGGTTCCTTTTATTTGAAATTCCAATGGGGTAGAAGGTTGTGAGCTTGGTGGAATCTGTGGTATTACTGCTTGTGGAAAAGTAGTGTCATTTTCCTTAGCAATCTGCAAATCCAAGCGCACCAAGCCTTACAGTGTTGTTGATTACATATAAAAAATCTACATACAATCACCATGTTCCTATGGCATCACTACGTTGTTCAGTCCAAATCTTTCTGTGTAGATCCATTTTTAGTGTTACAAGCAGGAGATTTGCTATATGCGTTGACCTTGATATACTGCAGCAGGAACAACATTTAGGTCAAAGGACAATTTAAGATGAAAAGTAGTGTGTGCTCGTCAAGTATCTCAAATGTAATTATTTACCTTCTGGTGAATTTTTTATGAGAGATGTTATTTGAACAACCTTCTGTGGGACAACTTATATGACAACCAAATATATACAAAGAAAAGTAGATAGTGGTGCGAAAACCAAAGCATTAGAGAGAGAAATTAAAAACACAATGTGAGTATTAGAGAGAAAATTGTCACCAAAGTTGTCACAAAATGGTTGTACAAATATCATTTCTCTTTTTTATTCATCAAAGGTACATACTAAGGGAAATGTATTTCCTACAAAAATGGCATTAACCATTGAGTTATACAAAAGAAACTTTAAAGAATAGTTTATCACCATCGTGGAAGCCCACCAAATTATAAATATTTTAATTGAGAAGCAGAAGTACAGGCCACAAAAAGCAACAAAAAAGGTCATTCTGAAAACATTAACCAATTAAGACTGCAACAAATTTGTAAATTGTGAGACAGCTAGAATCAACAGAAAATTAATCATAACAGCAAACAAACTAAAGAATAAAAAACAAAAAATAGAAAGAAAATACGACAGTTTCTGATGATGTCGCATGGCACAAGAAGTATTGTTCATCAAAGAACAAATCTAAGACACAAATACACACCGATTGAAATACGTCTTTTGGAAACCAGATTCAAACCAAAGAAATAAATCATTGTGATCTAAAGCCGAAGACGCCAGGAATACTAAAGTTTTTTGCAGACAAGAGTCAAGACAGCACTACTGCAGGCCTTTGATCAAACCAAAGATGAACTTATTTAAATTCATGAATTCATAGCAGGATATGAGTTTAAACAAGAGTTGGTGAAAAACATAATTTTGAACAAAATAGTTATGGCATTTTTGTCATGTTACAAAATATAAGAGTGAATGAAAACAGGCCAAATATTTCAGATTTTACAAAATTAAAGGCTGAGTTCAATAGATTATAAACTAATAAAACAATGCCATTAAAATATTCAAGAGTGTACTCTTAGGCAAATACACACACATACATACCAGTGTGTAATATTCATCAGCTACATACCAGTGCATGGTGATCATGGGCACTCCGACCACAACTGCAGGGTGTTTCAAGATCAACCTATGTGGCCCCTAGCCTCTCACCACCATCTCTACTGAATTTGAAACCCTCTACTACACGCAAAACTCTTTACCATACATGGGAACCACCCGAAGAAGTCCTTTCCAGGCACCCCACCTTCGGTCACCAAATACTGCTCCTTATTGAGATGACACAGACTCCCAAAGCAAATATAAACCACCAAGTTGGCTTCCCTTTAGTTTAGCCAACTCAAACATTAATCATCATCTCCACCATCATAATCAACAACATACATGATGAAAGTAACTGCATCTAGTAAAATGATTTTAATTGCATGATTATGTGACAATAATCATATTCATACAACCTTTCACAATTAGGTTAGTGTGACAGATGCTGATATAAAAATCACCAAACAGCCTGCAAGCTGAGTTCCTCGCTGGTTACAAGGAATCTAAGAGAAACTGGGAACAATTTACATACATTACTTATATATTAGCCCCCAAAGTAGAACCAATTTGTCATGAAAATTCAGACTTCAAGCTTAAAACACAAAGCAAAGAAAAAAAAAGTTGCAGAAATCAAAATTAGTTGTTGAGGACCCTGTACTTGTACATGCATCTTGACCCATACCTGACTTTCTACCATGGTTTCACTACTGGATAAAATGGAATTCGGGTGGGTGAAAATAATTAATAGCGAGATCAATTTAAATCTATGGAAAAATTTGCAGAAAATGCCAAGGAAAGATCATCCAACCATGAAATTGATATATTATTAAATGTAAATATTATGCAACTACAAAAATATCACTAATATACTCCACAAACAGTTAGAGACTTCCATTGGCCCTTACACAAACAAGAGTACTGTTGCAAAACAACACAGATATTGTGGTAAATTTCCACAACAGTTCAAAGAAGTCCAAATGAGGCATCAAGATTCAAGAGGGCCAAAATGACTTATACAACATGAGTACTAAAACTGAAGAAAATGCAGCTCCAATAAGTCTCTCTTTTTCCCTTTCTTCCTACCATCGTGCATCGACCATCAATAATGCCAAAAGTGCTTGAAGTTATCCTATGATTCAAGAAAGACCCATATTACACAGGAGAGAAAAACATCAAAATACAAAATGTAGAGCAAAAACAGAAAAAATGAATGTATAATTCTCAAAAGTGAAGCCACATTCCTTTGTGAAAAAAATAATAATAAAGAAATTAGATTCAACCATGATTCCTAAAAGCTAGTACCATAACTGACACGACGCTTATGATATGAAGAAATAGATTATATTACAATATCATTATCAAGTACAAAAATGTAATAACCATTGTTTCCAAAGTTAGTTTGGATAAACTTGAACTAGTATAAAGAAAACTAAACCAAGCAGCATATCAAATGCATATACAATTATTTACAAAAGCATTTTCATGCTTAAAATGTATAACACTTTTTTGTTTGTTTTCTACAGGATCCCTCTACTGGAGGTAATCCTATTCGAGGTGCATCAAACACTTGAATGTGGATACCTTTCCCAGCTGAGATTCAAACCTTGGTTCTACATGTTGTGGGAGTCTAGCCTCTTTGGCTAGACCCAAACAGCCAAACCTTGTTGGTTAACTCAACTTATTCTATCAGAAAACAGTTGGTACTCATTCCAAAGCTTTGTTCACCCATAAGTAACAAAGGGGGTGGGTTCAGAAACATACGCTCAGCCAATTTGAATGTTTATACCATACAATTACAAAGTATAAGTACATCAAATTCATTATCTATAACAAAGTTTGAAGTAAATGCAATTAATATCAGTTCGAAGAGAAAATGATATTTTCATTTTCTCATCTATCTATAGACCAATCAATAGATAATAAATTTGCTCAAGTCTAAAGATATTTGTAACCAACCCATTGACATGGTTCTAGCTTTAACATTTCAGTCTTCTACTTTCTTATGACTTTTTCCTTGCATTTCAATTTTCAATAATGTATTATCCTCCCAAATTGAGAACAACTTCATACTTTCGTTTTGGATAAAACATTATGAATGCCAACCAAATAAAGATCATTAAAGAGTCGTTGAATTTACTTTTGGGAGGACTATCTTCAAGTTATAATAATATATAAAAACAACCCAAAACAAACGCATTCAGTTTAATGATTATAAAACACTTAAAATTAATTCAAACAATTAAATCATCGAGAGAAACTTACACTCAAAAGGTTGAATTGAAACTAAGCTTTCAACATAATCCTTGGTATGAAACCACAATATTTCATCGTCAACGGATGTAATTTGCTCAACCCTCTTATCTCTCCAATTATAGAGAATTGCATGGTTGTCATGACCGTCATAGCCTTGTTGATTGCTTGCCATTATAAGTGTGCTGTCACTCTCAGAAAGGTACAATGGATACAGGAACAATTGAGAACCATCATATTCCAGTGAATCACTAATGCCATAATCAATTTGAAGGTCCTGAAAACTAATTTTGAGGAATTGAGTCCAAGACTCTTGAACTCCGTACTCCATCATCATCCATAAAACAAAATGGGTCTCCTTGAAACGGTGAGAAAAACATAGACAATCCATCAATACAGTAACAGCTGGATCAACAGGTGGTACTTCAACAAATCCCTGAGGTGGCAGCAAAAGTCGGTACGTCTCGGTAGTCAGATCAAGTGAGAGGATGAGAAATTGATCGATTGAAATATGATTCCACTCATATTCGGTCTTATTTTGAATAGTCAACCAATTAATAGCGCCACTCACATACACACCATTATTCACATGTGGATGACAACGACTAGCCTCAATATCAAAAGGAAGAATGGGAAAATTTGGAATATCTCTCCAAACATTATCACTCAAACTAAAAACTTTAACCTCATCTGCAGAAAAAGCCACCACCTTATAAGTGTCATTTGAAATATCATATCCAAATGTTAGCCTGAAAAACTCGTTTAAACACCCTAATTCTTCAGATAAAGTGTTTGTAGCTGGGTTCCAAAAACGAAACCAATCATGTTCTTCCTCCTCGTATATGTAAGAATAACAGCGTAAACAGAGCAATCCATTGCAGGAACCAATGATGATACAACAATCCATATTACCCAATACGTGGTAAGGATCGTTAGGAATGGCGACATTCCTCAATAGGCAGTAAGGTTCGAAGGGTGCAATGGTTAACGGAGCCTCAAGCAAGTGACTTACCGGAAAGGGTACGACACTGCAATTGGACTCGTCGTCAGACGACAGGTCTGAAATGAGTGCGAGGTGTGTGTTCCGCTTCGATCGCTGAAGATGCAGTTTGGCGAAGGAAGGATCATGAGAAATTAGGGTTTTCCATGATTTGCAAACACATTTGAATTGCATAAGAGTTTTGACAGGAAGGCGTGATAGGATTTCCACGATGAGTTCATCAAGGAGGAGAGACGTTGAATGCGGAGAATTTGGCGGAGGATCGGAATTCATCATGAGAGGTAAGGATGCTGGTGACTATGAAGATTACAACGATTTGTTGTTCAAATTTGAGTTTTTTTTTTTTGATTAATTTGAGATTTGAGATCGAACTACAAAGTGTTAAAACCCTAATGAACATTTGAGCATCAAAGTGAAGTGTCTATTGTTTGTTTGTTTGTTATATTGGGCTGTTTGTTTCAAGGTTAAGAATGACATTCCCGGAAATACATGGTTAGAGAATGATTATACCCATGTTTGTTATGAGGTTGGGAAAAAAATATTCCTGGTATAAAGGTTCCTGGGAATGAAGTAACTTCTCATAACTTCCATTATTCCCATGAATTTATTCCCATGTAAAGAGATGGGAATGTGCATTCACATGATATTCCGCATAGATTTTTAAAAAAAAAATTGTAACTTCCAATTTTCCCAAGAATGTCAAGTTATTTGCCAAACACTTTTTTTAACAAATTCCCAGGAATTAAATTTTCATATTTTCATTCTCGGGCATGTTATTCCTGGGCATAATTTGTGTTTCCCCAAAACAAACGCCCCCTAAGATAACTTTACGCATTGTCTTTCCATTGATATCTAATAGCCGCGATATCTAATAATAATCATTTTAGTCTCTTATTTTGCACCCTTGTTGCTGTAAAAGTCTCTGACCTAGAATTAAATACAAAGAAGTCACTGATTCTGTACTTCGCTTGTCATTTTAGTCTTTGACTTTAAATAACTATGCTGAGTGATAGATGTAGCACATGTTTTACGATGACATGGCATATGAGATGTCAGAAGGTTAAAGTGAAAGTAGAAACCAATTAATCTTCTATTAAATATCAATTTATTTTCTCTCTATTATTTTAATTTTAGTGTCAATAAATATATATATATATATATATATATATATATATAT
>Ga0315914_1008210_pt1 | contig 14076 bp, 2 predicted proteins | sample MpolenodulesMG_FD_203920 | JGI IMG/M metagenome (GOLD analysis project Ga0315914, IMG submission 203920) | Medicago polymorpha root nodule microbial communities from Los Angeles, California, United States - elongated nodules | ecosystem: Host-associated > Plants > Roots > Nodule | place: USA...
ATAGAAATTTTCCTATTTATTACTTGAATGAAATAGAAGCGTAATACTCCGTTTTATGATGTTACTCTGATTTATCTATTAAATTGCGATTTTTGGGAAACGGGGTGTTACACCTCACGGATTTCCTTGTCACAAAATTTAGTGACAGAATGAGATAGAGATATTTTAATTTTTCCCTCTCAAAATTTGCCCCGTTAATTTTTCTTTTTTTAGTGGTGGAATTGGGAAATGCAATAGCTTTAGGATTAAGCAATCAAAATCGTAGCGGTTGGGGGATTTGTGCAAATTATACAATCACCATATAATTAATCGTTTAAATAATTCCTTTTTATGAATAAATAAAGTTTTAGTTCTATAACCAAAACTTCATTTCATCCACAACATAACTAAGAACTTCAAAATGTGTTCATACAAAAATTATAACAACAAATTCTTGAACAAAGATATCCACTATAATTAACAATTAAATTTATTATGTATTCTTTAGAGAGAAAGAAAATGGGAAATGTAATGAAACAAACAACTTAAATCAAGAGAATATAGATGTGCTAACCAAAACAATTAAAACAGACAACAAACTCTAAACACTCCCTTTTTTTTTGACAAAAACAAACTCAAGAAACTTTATTATTTCTAAATATCAAATATGCGCATAAATTAATAAACCAAATAATCAATGTGTAAAACTACAAAACTGCACAAATGCAACATCAATTTTACAAATCCGAAAACCAAAAACGTAACCATGATTATTAAAAGAATTATCTTATAATAAGCCTACAAATATTTTGCTGGGGACACTATATATGAATGAATGAACGTGATCAGACCAAGAAGGCACATGCCTTAGACAAGTGATCTCTATTGCATTTAGGAGGGAAGTTAACCTAGGTCAACTCAAATGGTTGAGTCTTCATAATTTGTTGTTGTGGAGGTCTGCGCACACGACCCCTCACCTCTAGTCCAATTTATCTGCAAAGGATCTTGTAACCCAATATTAGCTTGTTACAATTAAAAGTAAAGTATTTGCTCGTTATAACTTAAAGTTATTTCTTGTAAGACAAAAGCTAAAATTAATTTCTCAAAGGTAGGTATAATTTTCAAACGAATATCTCAAGATCAGATGGAGAGGCACTAGATATTATTAAGATTTTAAATAACGGTCGTGTATAGAATTTCACGATTTTGGTTGTTACTAGTGCATTATGGACTCGTCGTGGTGTGAATTAATTACAATATTGTACAACTCTCAAATGATTTATATTAGAGATAGATCTGATGTACTAAAAATATGATTTTTATCCACCTCAATTGAAAAATAACCGTATTCTCAATTTATTGTCATGAATGACGTTTTGTTGTGGTCATAACACTGTTTTATTGCATTTTTAACGTTTCGTAGTGATTTTTTTCGCTCTATAAAACGGGGAAAAAGCCGTGGTGGAGCCACGTTTGGCAATCTGTGGGCTTGTGCCCCCACTATTTTTTGAAGGTTTCTTCATACATATGTATACACACTCTATACATATATTATTTATTTATAACATTTACTCAAAAAGAGGTTTATTAGAGCCTATGAAACAAAAATACTCACTGCATCTCTCAACGTCAATATCTTTTACCTTCGTTTCATTTTTTAAAAAATTAATATATAATATTAATGTAACGTAATATTATGGAAAAACTTAAAGGTTTTGAATCAAGAGGGGTTATCAATCTTTCTATTAAAATTACAAAAATAAACTTTGTTTTTTATTTGTCATTTTGATTTTTAAATATGTTTTTAGTCAGTTAATTTAATCCCTATATATATTTTTCAATAATACTATACAATTAGTAACAAAAGACACATTTGAAAATGTGTTCATAGTTTTGATAAAATTCAAATATTTAAGTGATAACACATCACACATTTAGAGACCAAAATGACTACTCCAAATCGGTATCGGTCTCTAAATTATTATTGTACATTGGCGTCTAAATTGTTTAATGTAACACTGCTACAAAATTAAAATAAGATTTCCAAATTACTTAAGTTGATCTTGCTACAAATTTATATATATGGTGTCCCCACTACTCAAAGTTCCTGGCTATGCCATTAGAAAAAAGGTACCGGCGACTAAACATACCTTTTGTCGCAGCCTTTTTATCAGTAATTGACTTTTTTAAAACCTTGGATATTACCCAACCCTTGTAATATTTTCATCTAGACAGAGAAGAGTAGGTGATACCACTCTTTTTTTTGGTAGTGTTCATAATCTTTTGGTAGTGAGAGTAGGTGATACCACTCATTAGTACATAAAACTCATCCACATCAGTCATCTACCCGGTGCCTTATTATCTCTTTTCCACATACAACACCATCCATGCATTTGATGAAAAGTCCCTTAACTTAATACGATAAGAAAGTTGAGAATTTTTTGCTTTTAAATGGTTATATATTCAAAAGCAATTTCATAAATAATGTGTCTATTTGTTTTGCTAATAGCAATTACCAAATGGCATTATAATCATTTCACATAAAAAATTTACAAAAAAACATTCAAACTTTTCTTATACGGTATGTAATATGAATACAAGAAATATATACTACTTAAAGCATTACCTTGAAGATCATCTACATATTCAATTACTTAGGCTTTTTTCCAAGAGTGTTTGTAGTTGTACCATTTAGATGAGATGATAGATTGTGGTCAATCCTAACGTTATCTCTATCCTTCTAAACTTCCTCGCTTTTCTTAAGAACTTATTTACCATCGTAAATATTCCAAAGTTGTGAATCATGTCTGTAATTTTACTATATTTTTTTTTTTAAAAAAAGTCTATAATTTTACTATGCTTCAAAAGAAAATATGTCTATAATTTTTCTACTCAATTTTAAATTCGCTTACATCCTCCAACTTTTATAAGGTAGATTGACTTTGGTCTTCAAACTATACCTACTACTTTCGTTTCTTTTAAATTGTTGTTTTAATGTTATTTACACATATAAATAAACCAATCAATTTGCTACTTTTGATGAAATTATCTTTATTTTACTTATAATGCCCATAATTATTTATGAGTAAATTACTCATCCATTCCTTCAATGATAATAATATGGGTCATGCTAACCGATGTCCCAAGGCACTGATTAAACATACCAAAAAAGGAAATTATTACCATAAAAGGAAACTGTTTTTGACTTTTTATAAATTAATTACACAATTTCAATGTATTAACTACTATATAATTTCTATTTTAGTATGCTTAACCAGTGCCCTGGAGGCACCGGTTAGCATTTCCCCGATAATATTACAACTCTCTCCCTTCATGTTTCAAAATATACAAAATGCTTCCTATTTAAAGAAGTTGAATTATATATTTTGATCCGAATTTATAATGTTCCGTTAACTTTCTTTTAACCATAATGAACAATTTTTTATTTTATCAAAATGCCATTTTTTGTACAATTCATATGTAGGTTTTCTTGTACATCAAAGCAGTAGTGTAATTCATTACCCAAAAACATCAAAGTAGGTCCCTGTATAATCCACTAATCATTACAAAGTTTCAACAGAAACACAACAACAATAACAAAATGCACTACCTTTTCAACACAATTTGTTAAAAATTAAGAGAATATATTACCATCGAATGCAAAGATGGCTGACCGAATGAACTCTTGACAATGGGAATAGGAAGATGAAAGATATGACAATGAAAAAAATTGAAGGAAGGCTAATGGAAGCTAATGGAAAAATATAATTTCGGACAAAAAATATATAATTTAACATCTTTGAAGGAAATGTTGTGTATGTTTTGAAAGATGAGGAGAAAGAGTTGTAATATAATCATCTTTATAGAGAGAGGAGTAATTTACTCATTTTTTATCAACTCATTTCATACATTTCTCTCTGCAATACATAGTCAGAAATTTTTTACCAAAGCAACAATTAATACTACTTTAAAAATTGAAAACAAGAAGTTAAATCAAACAACAAATTTTCTAAAAAAATGACACTTACATATGAAGGAAGGGAGTACTCAGTTAGATCTTATTTTAATAGTCTCGCGGACTCTCTTAATTTCAAGTAATAACTTAGACTTTCTTTATTAAAAAAAAAAAAAAACACTAACTTAGACCTTTATTTATTATATTCCTTATGAGATATTTATCAAATAACATCACTTTATAATCATATCTCTTATAGCATTTAAGATGCAATTAAAGATTGTTTACAAAAAAAAAACACTAACTTAGACCTTTATTTATTATACTCTTTATGAGATATTTATCAAATAACATCACTTTATAATTATATCTCTTATAACATTTAAGATGCAATTAAAGATTGTTTACAAGGAGCACAAAAGTAAGCTATTATCTATCAAATAACATCACTGTATAATCATATCTCTTGTAGCATTTAAGATGCAATTAAAGATTGTTTACAAGTAGCACAAAAGTAAGCTATATGTTAGAGCTTTTAGGAAAAACATTGTTAAAGACTTGTCTTTGAATAGAGTGGCCACATGAAATTTTTAAATGAACAAACAAACGCCTTTTGACCAAAAGAAATCAACGATTAATATTTGGTGTCAAACTTTCGTTTGACACTGGATGTGAACAAATAGGTACTCAGAAAACATCAAAGCAAAAACAATAAAGCATAAATCAAAACATTCAATCACCGACTAGGAAAACAAAACAAAAAATTTCCACAACAGAGCCCGACCCCAAGTGGAGGAAGATCAAGCCCTACTATTCCAAGAGCATAGACACAAAAACTAGGAAAACAACAAACACCAGACCTTGCTCAAAGCCACCCAAAACCCATAAGCTAGACGTACTATCGGTCCCAACAAAGAAATGGTTCCGCTATCCACTCATAGTGAGAACAACATGGCCAAGTTGTCTCCCAAATAACCAATGCTAGGAAGTGAACTAGATTTTGTCAACCAATAGCTCTACCTCTGGTGTAATGTCAAAGAAAGTCACTTCATTGTGAGCAGATCAGATAGATCACACAATTGTATGCCATATCAACAAAATAAACTACTAAACTTAGTTCTCCCATAAGCTGCAAAATAAGCCTAGAAAAAACTCATTAACTCCTCATGAGGACCAACTTCCAGCCTAACCATCTCAAAATTTGATACCAAACTTTAGACGTGACCTACAAGTAACAAACATATGACTTACCAATTGTAGAACCTCTCGACAACACTTAGTAGGATAAAGTTTGATTGTTGTTGTTGAAGTTGTTTTTGTAGTGTTTGAACCTTGAAACGATGTCTACATTACTATTTTTATCTACTTTAACTGTATTAAAAAGGTTCTCTTAAAAAAAACTATATTAAAAAGGTAGAGGCTTAAATTTTTTGAAAGTCTCATTATTTCTCTTCAATGAAAAAGTCAGCTCATTATTCAAACCAGACGAAATATATATAACCGAGAACCAACTCATTTAATCAACAAACGTAATTTTCAACACAAGTTCAATTCATATGATGTGTAAAACAAGTTCAATTGCTTGATTGTCAAGACAAATCTCAAACTCTATTTAAGTTGACTTGGTTCATTGTCAACTCTAATCCAAGTTATATATGAGAAGCATCACTCATTATTTTTTGAAGGAAGTATTCATTAGTCGTCGTGGGTTCCATTCTCGGTGCTACTAATTACCAAAAGTAGAATAACTTGATCCAACTCCTATGACTCAAGAAAAAAAAGGATTAGTTAAGAGGATATATTTATTACTTTCTAACTTTCATTATTAGTTTTTCATTCTGAGGTGACATTTTGATTATTAGTTTTATTTTCTTACAAAATAAACGATATAAATTCTTATATCAATTAATTAACTCTTACTTCATTTGTTTTTTATTTGAAGGAATTAACTCTTACCTTTTAAGAAAGAAAATAAATGTGCCACCTGTCACTTATTTTCTTGACATTATAGTTGAGACGTTTAACAAGAAAAGGGAAAACGGTGCACTTGTGTTTCCTATACGTAAAATAAACTGCATGATACCATGCATTGATAGATAGATGATACTTCTTCTACATGTAAGTCAAAAATTTGCTTCTTTCTTTCTCCCAACTTCTTTCTCTAACATTTGGGAATTCTTTTGAGTAGTCGTGTAGCAGAAGAGTGTTTGTATATATATTTTTTTTGAATGAAAGAGGGCCTAAACCCCATTCTATATTTAAATTTTGATGCAGATAAATGATTTCTTTTTTCTATAAAAAAAATAATAAGTTACTTAGCATTCCTTAAAAAAGATTACTTAAGAAATAATAATGAATACGATTTAATTCTAATATTCATATATCTACACTTGGATCTTCTCTAAAAAAATAAAAAAAATATACACGTGGAACAATTTATGCAATTATTGAACGGTGTATATATATTAAAACCGTTGAAGAAATAAAAAGCTAAATATATTTTTAGTTTGTATATAATTGCATATCTTTGTGATTAAAGGGAGAATTTGTGGTTTGAACCTCGTCCTCTACATATATAATGTAATGTCCGTACCAACTAAACTACACTTATGAAGATAAAACAATTTTTTCGTGAAATCTTTAACATGTGTCATATAAACGTATGTTAGCATGACCCAAAAGCAATTGATAGAAAGTTAGCTTATGCATCACATATCAAGCGTACCATATATTCTCATTTTCTATCTAATTCTCCTTAGTTTAATTTCTCAAAATTCTTAATCCTACCAATCATATTTAACTAGTTGTGATTTTATGACATTTTACAAATATCAAGACAACAAATAAAGTTTAATTTAATACAATAAAAAAAAATCTTAATCCTACCAATCATATTTAACTAGTTGTGATTTTATGACATTTTACAAATATCAAGACAACAAATCAAGTTTAATTTAATAGAATAAAAAAAAAATATAGAATCATTTTCATTATCTCATGCTATATCACTCTTTGCAACATATAAATAAGGGCATTATTGACAAAATAATAATTAATATTACATTAAACTTTAAAAACAACAAACAAATAAAAACAATGATTATTACAATTACGATAATAAAAAAGAAGCAAAGGTAAAATCATATCATGAGTACTATATAATGAAGTTGAAGTTTGCTATGCAAATTGCAAGAACAAACAATAATAGAGTTCTAAGATAAAATTTTCACAAAAAATGGCAAAACACATTTCCCAATATTTTTTCTTGGGAATTTTATGCATTGTGTTGGTTCTAGCTTTGGGTAAGAAACATATGAACTTTGAACCTCAAGTTATATTTCATCTAACATACATTAACAAAAATATTGATATTATTTTCTTATATCTTTTTCTAGTATTTGGTATTTGTAACTTTTTTTTCGGAAAATATTTGCTTAGTTCAATTGTTTATTATATTTGATCCATAGTTTTTTTTTATATATATATAATCTTGTAAATGGTTTTTTTAGGCGTAATCTTTTACAATGTTGTAATGCTGTTAACATTATATAAATATAAATTTATATCTTTTTTTTAGGGGAAATATAATATAAATCTATTGCTTATAATGTAAGTTTTGAATTTGTGAATTTGATTTTTGTGCAGGACCAACACCAGGTTTGAGTCAGTGCATTTGGCCTGGGTTTTGTCTTGGCCCTGCTATTTGCGACGCAAGGTGCAAGGTTCTGCTACGTCCAGGAGGACGATGCCTTGGATTAGTTTGTTGCTGTTTCTAATGAAATAAATTAAATTATTATAAATATTTATATATATTTTACTAAAGACGACATCAACTAAATAAGAAACATCTTCCTCCAAAACTTTTATTTATATATGTTTGAAGCATATATATCACGTATGGGCATAAGAATAAGTGGAGAACTTGAAAGTAGTGTGGCCAAGCTCAATGTGAAATAATGTAAGAAAGAGCATATAATAGTGTGCTGGACCAATAAAAAAGATGCTAGCAAGGTCTTGAATTTAGTAGTGGAAACAAAATGGAGTACGTGTGAAAAAGCAACAAATCAGATTTGGTGTATTTTCGTCTTGTACCTCCGAGCCTTTCCAATAAATAATATCTATGTACTAAAATGTGTGAATTAACTCATAACCAATGAAGAGCTACTATATTTTGCAACATCACTATACTTAAGTTACAATATTTGATCTATTTTTCAGATTAGTTTTAAAGTTTTTTTTTTGTCATATTAGGTTTTAAGTCTAAAAATCTTGCACGACTTGATCATTTTCTGTTTAACTACGTTAGAAGAAAGTCTTTGTGTCTGTTATATGTGTATGTGTGCATAACGTTTTGTTGGATCATGAGGGCAATCCGAAGGACCACCTACATTTATGCAAGAGCAATCACACAAGTGAGAGAGACGATACACTTTTATCTCATACTTGCAGCACAATAATCTCTCCCTAGCGTGAGTCCATCAATTTATCATGTTCACCCTCAAATGGAAGCCCTTTCATTGGCACACACTTGCACTTGTACTGCCGTTGTTGTTTGCGCACTCAGCAGAATATTCTGTCTAAACACTCTTGCAAGAAGACTTTCGACATAAGAAGCCAGTCGAACCCCTCGTCAAACCTCAGCTCGGATACTATTGTTGAGTCACGAGGGATACCACTCACATCTAAACAAAAGCAACCACACAAGTGAGAGACACACCACAATTTCATCCAAAAATCATAAGACAATAGATTTATGAGTCTTCTCACTTATAAAGTGATCAACCTCCAATTTTTAACTCATGTGAGACTTATCGAAAAAAAACTTATAACTCTCACTTACTACACAACATGTTGTGTCTCAACTCCAACGTAACAAATTACTCCCTCCGTCGCATAATAACCGATATCTAGGGTGTGAGATCTCTATCAAGCAACAAATATAATTTCACCTTCTATTAAATTGTAATAACTGAGATCTCTACGAAATAACCGATGTAAGACTTATAACTCATAATAAAATCAACGCGACATATTTTCTTTCGATTTTTTTTAAATAAAATATAATTTCAATCAACTTTTATTAAATTATAAATCTCAAATTAGAGTTCATGTTATTCAAACCTTTTTGTTTCCTATTCACTTGAAAAATTTAATGGGAAAAATTGAAACCTCAATGTTGTTGGTTAGCTTCTAATAGACACGTGTGTTTTTTAAAGAAAATGTATTAAGACGTGCATGTTTCAAGATTTAAAGGAGTAATATCAAGGGGAAAAAAAATACTTAAAGAAGGATCAATCCTAAAAGCGAGTTAAAATTAATGAACCGCATGTATAATTCTCCATTTTAAATTAGGAGAGTTCTTTACAACGTTATGTTTTTTTTTTTTTTTTTGGATATATTCACATCAACATAATAAATTATGAAATAATTTACTTATCTTTAAATAGATGTTGATTTCAAGAATTTCTTCTAATCAAGACAACTCTAGTTTTCTTTCAAAGTTATCACTTCCATTTTCTACATTGAAGGGTGATTTTGGGTTAAATGTTGACACGAAATCACCCTTATTCGTCTTTTTTACTCTGTTTCAATCCAAATAAGTAATTTTTATAGATATCTAGTTTTTTTCTTCACAATTTCGTATTTTGAGTGCAACATTGTGTTATTCGTCATCTTGTGTCGCACTATTTGATTTTTTGTCTTGCTACGATGTTTATTTGATTCATATTGAAAGATCAACTATTCAATCAATAATTTGGACGTCAATGTTGAAATCCGAACGAATGGGAATTCAAATCACTTTAGTTTTATCATATTATTTGTAGACATTTTGACATTGTGTGCAATTAACTCGGATGCTGTGAGCTTGCTCACAGATTCATCATTTACATTTTTAACGATGTTGAAAGATGTACTTATCAATCTAAATTAATGAATATAATTTTGTGTGTGATCAAAAAAAGTTAAATTCTCTCCTTAAATGTCACTAAAGCAACAATCTTGTGTTCATTAAATTTGAAGTGTGAATTGAATTCGTACAATATACTTCTAAGTAAGTTTTTTTTTTTAACAAGTCAAAATATAATATATTAATCGATCAAAGGATTCTATCAAGAACAAGAAATGTAAGGATAGAACCTGAGAATACAAAAAGTTAATTACGAAACCACATCAAATAGCAAAGGAAGCAACAAAGCTAACAAAGTGAGTAACAAAACTCAAACACATAATAGGATTAAGCCACCAATGATTAGATCAAAAGCTAAATTTGAATTTTAGTTTTTAACCACCAAAATGATAACATATTTACTTTAGTGAACAAATGAGATATTGACTCCTCCTTTTGCTGGAACTAGCGGCAATTCTTTTCCTTCCAACTAACTCAAACACATGCAAGACGAATAATATGTAAAATATGGATTTTTTTTTTTGGAGAAACCTTCTAAATTACAAAAATGTAAAAGATGATCAGACAAATGTAACTGGTTCACTGAGTGAATTCCTAGCCATGGCCTAACAAAAACCCAAATGCACTCAAAAAATTCGTATTTCAAAACAAATGATCAACGTTTTTCGTCCGTCCAGCAGCCACTAACACACATATTTGGATTTATTTATTTTTGCTATTCCCAGACAGATTGGTTCCATTTCTCATAATTATTATTGGTTCCGTTTCTATGTATTAAAATTTAAAAGCAAATGACATAAGCGGCATGTGATTAAGTATTGGATTTCAGCTAAAAACTAAGGAGTAAAGAGGGTAAACCCATGGCCGTTCCTATGAAATAGGAGGTTCGGTTCTATTTTTAAAATAGGCCCCAGTAAAATCAAAACGCAATTTTTTTTGTGTAGCTAAATTTCATTAAAAAATCAGAATCAAAAGAACTTTTAAACACGAAACAAAAACAAAATAAAATTAAGTGAAAGAGAGGTGAAATTTATCTAACGGTGTCGTTTGGAATGTCACTCCTACGTCGTAGGAAATGAGAAAACGAATGGTTTATGCGAAAAAGAAATAATTGTTGTGATTCTTTCAATGAAATAGTTTTTCAAATGGACTGGTTAAGTGATTATTCAAATTGATGATGGTTTAATAGCATCAAATTTATGTTCAGAAAGTGGAACTAGAGTCTAGAAAAAACTCATACGTGTACTAAAGAAAAAAAAGTAACATATAATTTTTTAATTTAAGTGGGGGTGGGTATTATAATTTTTTTGAGGCCCGTAGTTTTTAGAGGCTCGGTTCGATAGCGCTTCTTGCACTCCCCAAGATCCGGCCCTGAGTAAACGTGTAGCATACAAATATACGATGACATGAGCAATTCAAATCCATGCTTCATGATTTAAGTTAATTAAGATCCCATTTTGCTGTTTTGTGTGTTTCATGTTTGTCTTTTTCAGAATGGTGGTTAACTCTTCTATTGGATCAATAAATTAAAGAAACTCTATATGGCTCTTTACTATTTTTAACTAGGCACCTTGGTTACTAAATTCACGATTGTTTTGAGATTTACTATTCTAGATTCAAATCACTGTCTCAAGCTATTCGATATGAATTCTTACTAATCAAGAGTCTTATGATTTATAACTAAGAATCACATATTATTGTCATGCTAATTTAAAATCATATTTCCTTTCTGAACTGCATCTGGATTCTAGGATTGTCCGGTGAAGATAATAATTGATATGATCGCCTAAACTTGGTAGCTTTTGTTGTTGTTATTAGTATTATACTCATCGGGGAATGCAGGTAATTAGCTGTTAACACCCTTCTTACTCCTTGTATGTAAATCCTTATATTTTATTAGATTAAATTACTTTTGATCCACCCTCAAATGTATTTCCCTTTTACTTCTATTATAGTTTTCACATGGAAGTTCACTGTTGCAGGTCCAAATTCCTCTGCCTCCAAAAATTGATCCAAGTGTTGCCATGATGACAGTTAAGTATTCTAGTCAAAACTTGTTTTGGTTTTGAGGAATTTTTGCAAATTACTTTATTTTCTAAGCAACATATTTCTAGGAGTTGATATAAGGAGTGTGTGCACTGAAGCTGGTTTCATGGTTTGTACGCTATTATTGCCCCAAGGAAGACCGTAACATAGAAATACTTGAAGTGAATAAAGTCATCAAAGGGTAGAAGAAGTTCAGTGCAACTCCCAAATACATGATCTAAAACTTCTAATAGTTATAGTATGTAATTGAAATTGTGTTGCATACTTCATTTCCATGTGAAGCTTGATATAAAATGTTGCTGAAGCTTTTTAGTAACGCGGGCTTTACCTCACAATTGCTCAAATGTTACTAAATTTATTAGTAACATTTTTCTTTATTTAGTTACAATTTTCAGTTGTTACTCAATCTCAATCATGGTGCAGTGGGTAGGAAAGATTGTACTTCTTGCAAGCACATATAGAAACTTTTTTTTATAGAATATTATTTTCATACCTTGCCAAAATGACATGAGTTATTTGATGAATATTATTTTAACAAAATGAGGACTAATTATGAAGAATTTAAAATTACAGGGTGAGTCCCTGTGAACTTAACTAGGTTGATAGGTACATTGCATTATATATGCAGGGATCGCGGTTCAACCCCAAACATCATGGTTATTCACCTTAAAAAATGAATTTTTAGTCACTAGGATAATTGACCCAAAATGATACGATAATTAAAACAACTATAAATCAATTATTTTTTATAAATACGATAATTAAAAAGATACGAAGGCATAGGATAAAGTTTAAAAAAATAATTGTACTATATAAAAGAATCATTTTTAATTATCGTATTTATAAAAAAATTGTACATATAAATCATTGTTAGTTTATTATTGTCAGAACTACATAAATCGCAAATTTTATTTATAAAAAAATAAAATAGATTAATCGTACCTTCAGAATGATGATGGAACACATTATTATTTTCTTCAAGGACTAATGTAAGAATATGTGTGTCATTCACACTTCCAGGCCAACCAACAACAACAAAAATGATTAACATATCTAAATTAAAAACTACCATGACATTTTGCATTGGATATCCTTTTCTGCCAATATAACGAATTTAAACTTTAGTGGGAACAATGACAAGAATATGTGTTCCATATATAACACCGATGCATCCTTCAAGATAAGGCCATAACCTACTATCATCCTTGATTTTGGATAGATTTTTTGTAAATTTAAAATCAGGAGGTCTCACAATTTCTTTTGCTAGTTTCAATACGATATAAGTTTCCATTCTAAACATATTATAACTTTCACCTGGGATGTTAAGACTTTCTTGTAACGCCCGTATTAAAATAGAATATTTAACACGTACATTATAACTGATACTGGATACATTAATCATACAATACAGGAAACAACATAAGTCGGAAATTTAGAGTCATCTCTAGTCATATATTACATTATTTAAGCGTAGCCAGTCTAATGAAACAAATACAGTTAGCTTCATCATGATACATGTAGCAAAATAACATAACAACTACTAGACAACAATGCATAGATCCAATAAGCACGATCAGTCCAAAGCCTTCTCCTTACCCTTGCCTCGAACAACCTGTGAACCTGAACAAAGAAGGAGTGGGATGAGACATAATGCCTCAGTGAGTTCTACCTAAATCCTAGGCTGAAGGTGACTTCGGGGAAAACCTATGGTCACCTCATGTCTACAAATACAACCTGGCGGTTGATTATACGTGTGTGGGTCATGCTGCCTAGACGGTCGTGCATACTAGATCCGTCGTAGGTTCTACCTAACTTGTCATATAGGTCTTAACTTATACTAAACGTGTCATGGCGGTTAAAGGGAACCTAAGCCCACTGTGCCGAGATACACTAACGTATCGAGGCCTAAACATAACATATTCATGACACGACCTGAACCGGACGATCGGGGGAAACTCTAAGATCGTCATCGGCCTGTCTTCATGTATCGATCTACGTACATGAATATGCGTAATCTGTAACTGTCTAGCTGTATACTAATCATATTTATTATGTTAGATATTAGCGTTGAACAAACATTAATATCTGAGTTCATTTTACGGAATGCACCAGGTGGAGCAACCCCGGCCACATTCCACTGCTGACCGACTAAATTCCCTATCTGAGGGCTAGAGCCGGACTCCCTGGT
>Ga0315914_1008211_pt1 | contig 14076 bp, 7 predicted proteins | sample MpolenodulesMG_FD_203920 | JGI IMG/M metagenome (GOLD analysis project Ga0315914, IMG submission 203920) | Medicago polymorpha root nodule microbial communities from Los Angeles, California, United States - elongated nodules | ecosystem: Host-associated > Plants > Roots > Nodule | place: USA...
CAAAAATTATATTTTAAAAATAGGTAATCAAACAAGTTTTTAATTTTTTAATTTTTAAAAACTAAAAAAGTGTTTTTAAAAAGTGTTTCAAACAGGCCCTAAAAATGGGATTTTCAATTTTTTGTAGAGAGCGCGGTGCACCCAGCATCCCTTTAAGCAAAAAAATTCTTCTCTTGTTTTGTTTTTCTGTTGCAACTCAGTCATTTTCGCATCTATTGCTTGAGGTAAAATACATTATAAGAATAGTATATTGCTAATCAATGGAAGTTTCTCGATGAATTGTTCACATAAGAGTGTGTTTGTGAGTTGGATTTTGGAGAGAAAGGCTTTCAAGGGCAAAATCTATATGTTAATATATATTTGATAGTTTAAACAAATTGAAAGAACACCGTGATACATGAGCACCCTCCTAAACCTTCCAAAAACCAATTTGCAAACACAGGTGTTTTCAAAAACTTTTTAGAGAGCATTGAGATTTAAGACCATATAGCACCGAAAACTTTTTTTGTGATGACAAAATACCCTTTGGTAAGTGTTTTTGCATGCTTTACCCAACATATTTTATTCTAAATTTATTAGTTTGATGCGTATGGTATTTTTTTTATGATTTGTGGGTTGTGGTTGTATCAACAATACAATACATGTCATGCACCTTGCTTATTATGCCTTGCAGATGCATTGTTGTTGTGTCATTCCGAACGTGCTTAAATAAAGACATTGTCTATCCGGATACGGCGGGTCTTCTAATCAAACCATCGTATCCCCAACTGATAACAAAGTACAACTCATCTGTCATAAAAATAACCAAGTACAACTCAGATCACCTCATATCATTCTGGTTCAATTGATACAATTATTTTTCCTCCGAAAACTGCAGTTCCTTCATCCAAAGTAGCATCACAATAGTCTTTTACATGTGGACATATCATTGATTTATAGTCATTTTCAAATAATAGTGTCTAATAAACAATTAAACATTCAATGTTCCAACTCGTCACCTCTGAATAGATTATAAAATTGAAAAGAAAAAAAATTAAAAATGGTGGGGTTCGTAGAAAGAGCTTATGTTTAATGTACCTCCTCTATTCCATAAGTACCATTCGATTTTTCTTCATAATGAAGTATCTGTTACGTACTAAGGCTTGTGAAGCTAAGCCTATCCCATTGGGGATGGTCAAAACTGTTTAGATATACATTTTATACTTATTACTTGCATACCAATGCAATAATGACGTGACTTTCTAAAGATAAAAAATCTTAACTTTTGGAGTATTCATGTGTTTTTGCAAAATAGAAGAAAATAAATAACCGTAGCAACAAATAGGGGGTACTAAGCGTTTCTTCCGTCCTACGGGCTGCAACCAAAATCACTGGAAAATCACATTACCTACCAAAGCTTGTGAAGCTAAGCCTACCCCATTAGATATGGTCTAATAGTTTGTTTGGATACATATTTTATACTTATTTCTCGGGTCCCAATGCAATATTGCCGCGACTTTCTAAATGTAAAAATTTGAGATCTTTTTAACAAACCATGACGACTACACAATTTCTGATAATGATATAGCTTTCATAAATGCTGTGAACTCGTTGAAAAATCACACTAATAAATACTTGATGTAATAATCAAGCAACCAAAACAAAGTGTATGAAAGTTATAAACACAAACAAAAATAAAAAACAGCAAGAGAAAGAAAGAGAGAACACACGAATTTGTTTACTTAATTCGGTCCAAAACTGACGTAGTCTGGGGGAGAGAACAGCTATCTGTTCCACTATAACGATGAATAACTTTACAAAAGAGATATCAATGGGTTACAAGAATAAGTCTCCCGCCTAATTCTACCTAAAGTCCCAATCTCTTCCCATGACTAAGAGACTCAATCCTAATAATGTTTTCCAAGGTGAATCAACCCAACCCTAGTGTTAGTTGCCAAGAGCAAACTCTATACAAACCCTAGTTTTCTTGTTGACTTCTAAACCCTTGTTTCAGTCCCCTCTATCTCAAGGTTTACTCTGATACAAAGTCTATATTTATAGTAAAAGTATCCCTCATAAAATTGGAACAAATCTGGGCCCAAAATATGATTATGTTTTATTTTATGTCTGTCAAATTCGGCCACCGAAAAATGTCGCATAGAAAGCTGAAAAAAACCAGAACGAAACCGGCCACCGAGCTATCCAATTCGGCCACCGATTTAGACAGCATCAGAACTCCAATTTCTTCAATTTTGAGTCACTTTCACAACAATAAAAATAAAACCCTATACTAAGAGACCGAGTCTTTTGTGAGTTTTTTTTAACTATAAACCGCACACTTACAAATTGAAACAAGGAGTAAGTCATACCTTAAAAAATACTTAAGGCAATAATTAATTACACATGCGTGGGTGACGAAAACGTAAGAGGAGAAAAAGAGGTAAAAAGAAAAAGGGAAATGTAAAGGAGAAGGCAACTGTATGAAGTTGACTTATGAAGGCCACTTTTAAATCCTTATTGACCCAACTATTCCGCTCCATGCTCACGTAGTAGATGCATAGTGTGTGTGATGATCATAAGTTTTGGGATTTCAATTCCTACCAAGTAAAGTTTGGCTCACATTTTTCTTGATTGCCTTCCATACACATATTGGATCTCTATGAAAAAATTATTACTAACCAGGTGGTTGGGCATTGTAAACCCTTAAAAGTACTATAAATTCTCTAATAAAATTGTATATGCAACTGTACATATAAAAAATACCAGAGAAACCACCAATTCATAGAGGAGGTGGCTACTTTTTTTTGACCAGCAGTGGAGTGGCTACTTTTTTGTTGTTGAAGGAAGTTGAGATGGCTACTTTTTTTTTTTTTTTTTGGTCTAGGGAGAAGGCTACTTGTTAATATTAGCTTCGTAAGTTTATTAGAAAAAAACATTAGCTTAGTACCTCTGATAAAAAATATTAGTTTAGTAAATAAATAACCCATTGTTTATCCAAATCCTTTACATTTACATGAATCTCGGTGACATTAAATGATTAGTTAATTAAAAAAATCATTGGTCATTAGTGCAATTTTATATTTATATATTATAAAGTAAAATCACTTTCTCTTAAAAAAAAAAAGTAAAATCAGTTTCGCGACAATTAACGATTTCGTTTTTATCTTTTTTCACATCATTTTAATCAATTTGTATAAGAATTTTCAAGATTCAAATCAACGGTTTAATTTTAATACAAGTTCTTAATATTTAAATATATGATTCTTGACTTATACATTCGTACGAATTCTAGATCGGATACTTTAAAATTCATATGCAAAAATGATAAATAACTAAAGTGTCGTGAAAATTTAATATACACTCTTGATATATGAAAATCACAAAAATAACACAAAAAAATATAAATGACAAAATCGTTATCTAAGATTAATGCATTGTAATAAATCCAGTAAGCGAGATAGTCCTTGAATGTGGTTGTTTTGTTGCCAATTGGACCACAAAATCTCACCCCCGCTGTTCTGATCTAAACAGAACAAAACCTTCTCTTCTCCTTTTAATCAATCTGTCTCTCACTTCTGACACGTTTCCTCTTTCACTTCCCTTTTGTCTTCTTCCTCTCTTTCCCATTCTTTTTTATATTTTTATTTTCCTAATATTCTCTCTTTTGTGTACACACAACACAACACAAGCTTCTTTTTTTTCTCTTTTACAGCAGAGGAACCCACCAACCTCAATTTCCCTCCTTTATTATAATTCCCCCTTTCTTTCTCCTTCACCTTCTCATCACTTTTCTCTTCATATTCTTCTTTTCTTTCCACCTCACACCAACCCAATTTTCCCTTCAATTCAATTCAATCATCATCATCATCATCTGATCATATATGTTCTTCACATGATGAATGATGATGCGTCTTAGATTCTAAGACACGTCTTTCTTTTACAATCAAATTTTTTATCTTTATATCATCCTCTGTAAGTACTTTTTTTATTACTTTTTGTTTGATTCTGATATATTATTGTTGTCGAACTTGAAAGTTACTGTCATCAGCTAAGGGAAATTTGCATGTCTGTTGATTTTGGCTAACAGGATAATTATTTTAGGTGTAAAAAATTATATATGGAATTCTTGTTTAATTGCAAGCTGATAAAGTTAATGGGTGGTGCCAATCTAAATTCATTACTTTGCAAGATTGTGTTTTTGTTTGTTGCTGTTTTGATTCTAAGAGCATTGTTGCTACCTCAAAACCTTGTATTTATGAGCAAGAATGTTTCATCATATGGTTTTGTTGTTCAACAACAAAAGTTTTTGGAGGTTCCTCAAATTGTGTGGGGATTAAACAACCAAAAGATTGCATTTGCAAGGGCTTGTCTTACTGCAAGAATGTTGAACAGAACACTATTGATGCCTAGTCTTAGTGCTTCCTTGTTTTACAAGGAAATTGATCTTTTACAACCAATTTTATTTGACAAGGTGTTTCAATTTGATAAATTTAATGAACTGTGTAATGGTTTTGTTCAATTGGGTCGTTACTCTGATCTCTTGAACAGAACAAAAGTGGTTGAATTGCAGAAAGGAAGTGGTAGAAAGTGGACAGTTGAAAGGGATTTGGATCAGTTGAAACAGTATAAAAATGGTTCTTTTGATGATATTGAGGTGATTAAGATTGATGGGAAAAACCCTTTCTTGTGGCATGATCATTGGCCTGTTAAGGATTATGCAAAGGTTTTTGAGTGCTTAGTCCTGGTTGATGAATTTACTCAAGAAGCTGATAGAGTTGCCTCTATGATTAGAAAAGTTGGTAGCCATGATGATAAAGGTAATTCATTGCAGAATTATATGCCTTATGTTGCTGTTCACATGAGAGTAGAAATTGATTGGATGATTCATTGCAAAAAACTGGAGCAAAGATTGAACACTAATCAAATATGTAGTAGCAAGAATGAGATAATGGATAGAGTAGAGAACATTGAAGGTCTTAAAACTCCAGTTGTTCTTTATCTTGCAGTAGCTGATAAACTACTACAAAATTCTTCAATATTGGAAGGTTGGAAAGAAGGTTTTCTACCTTATGAGAAGAAGAAACTTGGTGTTGATAAAATTTATGGAAAATATCCTTATTTAATTCAGTCTGCAATTGATTATGAAGTGTGTTTGAGGGCTGATATCTTTGTTGGCAACAGTTTTTCTACATTTTCAAGTCTTATAGTTCTTGAAAGAACACAAAAGATGATCAAATTGGGTGTGAATGAAATGTGTGGAAGTGATGTAAGATGGCCTTCTTTTGCATATAATATAAAAGGAGAATTGAATGGTCCTATGAGATGGGTTACAAATATGTCTGATTCAAGCCTTCATGCTATCAGCTATGGCACAAACCACATTTCTTGTTGAAAGCTATGTAGCACGAACACTTCACAACGAAAGCGTAATCGGTGTCCTATACCATTATTATGACACCAACACATGTAACTAGATTCAAATATTTTATTTTAATTTTTTTTTATTAACGGCGTTGATGTGTCCAGTATCAACTGATTTTGCTTCATAGGTTGATAGAGCCTGCATTATCATAATTACATTACAATTCATATTTCCAATTTATCTAGAGAATTTGATAAATGAATACAGTTGTTGGAACTTAGGTACCGTTTGTCAAAAATTAATTTTAATATTTTATTCAAAGCGTATATTCATTTTTCATGCTTCAAAAGGTTGACTTTGGTTTCTTTCCTATGTATTTTTTTTTTCCTTAGCTGGTCGATTTTGTCTCACATGGGATCTTGATGATTGGAATGACACAAGACTCTGCAACAATTTGCTGGTCTTGTCTATATGTTTATTTTAGAGACACCGAGTGAGATTTGAAATAATGCAGCCACCTCTGAAATATTTATGAAATGCATGACACTGCGGTCATATTTTACCAAAATAAAATATAAATTTGTTAAGATAAGGTGTTTCTTTTCATATTCTTCATGTGATGGGTGGTGAGATTATGAACCTTATGTAAAGATACTTTCCTTTTCAAACGATGGCTTGAGTAATAGAAGGGCGACGGAGGACAACAGTTGGAGGGTGTTATACCTACAAACACTCGTGCATTTGAATCAAACTTTCGTAGAGGTGTGTAAAAGGTATTAATGCACCGGTCATTTTATAGTAAGGGTTTCAATACAAATGAGTGAAGAAATCGTTTAAAGATTCCGACCATGAGAGACACAATGAAGGATAACATCATGTGAACTTTCATACTGGAGTTCATTCTTAATGAAACTTGCCTTAGACGGAGCAAAACCGAAGTTGGAAAATAAATATCAAATCATAGAAGTAAAATCTTCAAAGTTTAGCTTTACATTAGAATTAATTCTAAAAATAAAATTAATTAATTTCACTTGAGAATATTTAGAAATGTTAAAATCAATTTGATACCGTACTTTTAGAACCAGTTATCTTTTATCCCAAAGTTGATTCCAAAGGCTAATTTGATTAAAAGATATCTTTCATTCTTTCAAGCCTAAAGAAGAATATTCCTTGTTGAGTATGTTTTTTTTGCTCTTTACTTGTGCGTTCCTTCTCTTTGTTCGTTTCTTATTTTCCTAATGAGGATAAGAGATACGTTGTACAAATAAAAGAGTTAAGAGTCACAACAAAACACTTGTCTTGTCTTTGTACTTGTGTTTGGGTCACTTTGTCCCACCACCTAGGTGAACAATGATTTGTCTCTTATCACATGTTACTGCTACGGAATAGTTAATGTAAATCCAACGATCATGAATGCAACAACATATATCGGGTTATACTCTGTCTTTATCTTATTTGATGGATTTTGTTTCCATTTTCTCCCTAGTTTACGATGACCTATCGTCAGTGAGTGTGTGGGACATTGAAACCGGCTTTATGCGAATTTTCGGAACCACGTAGGGACCGTGAACATTATATAATTTTTTTGAAATAAGGGACCGTGACCATTATTGTGAGGTGAGGGAACTACACTAACACTGCTGTAAGTGCTGTTATGGGTCCATAATAACTTTAAAAATAAAATATTCTTAATGCTGTTGGAATTAAAGTTTGATTTTAACATTAATGCATGTATAAAAATTTACAATTGAATATTTCTCGTGTTTTGGATTAAAAAGATTGGCTAGTTTGCGAATTGCGGGTGAGGAAATTGTTTTAAAAAGGGACATTTTGTGCCTACGGCTACAACAACATACAAACTCCCTCCGTCCCATTTTAATTGAGTCATTGACTCATTTCACACTTAGTAAGAAAAAATGTATAAGTGAAAAAGAGAGAAAAATGGTTTTGAGTACCCTTATCAATTATTGGTGCATTATTTTTTATCATAAATGTAAATTAGAATATATTGAATTGGGAGTGGTGAAAGTATTAATTAGTGTTATAATTGAAAAAAAGTAATCAATATTATATTGAAAAGTGAAATTGATCAATTTTTCTGAAACAATATTTTTTTACAAATGATTTCGTTATTATGAGACGGAGGGACTAGCATTCTGTCAACCCAAAACATATTGATGATTGGTTTCTCATGAACTGTACTGTACAGTCTAGAAATGTATTTTCCTTTCTATTTCTGCCCTGACTTGACTTAAGGGAATCACCTAGATCCAACTCACCTAAAATTGTTTCATTCAAAACAAACAAATAATTTTTTTTTTTTATAAGTAAATTATTTCATTAAAATTCATCTATTTTAGCATCGCCAGTAATCACTCTCTCCATCTTCTATGAAGGTTGAAGAGCACATCCAATCATGTGCTTTAGCTAAATGCAAAAGGAATACCCCAGAATTAAGATAAAAAAAATGCTCTAATCTAACGACATAGAGCAACAGACCAAGACACATCCCAGACCATACAAATGAAATGCACCTAAAATAAAATAAAGTATTAAACAACCAAAAATACACTATTTACAAAGAAAATCTCTTACTGCATCCTTGCCACGACAGTAGACTTAGTTTTCACCTCTCAATATGATATGCACCAACAACAATTTGACACAGCAGCAGCGTATCACTAGTGAAGACTGTGTAGAACTTGCTTCACCATGCAAAGAAACTAACCTTCCTGTCCTTTTATTCACATCAGTGTTGGAGCACTCATCAAAGCAAGACATCTCCAACCAAACTCTTCTAAACTTTGACAATCTTGCCGCACAACTTTTATGAATGTGTAATGCACCTTCAGTTGACCTTTTGCAACAGCATAAGCTCCTACACTTCACTTCTTGTCAACACACCAGTACCAAAATTAACTCAACATCTTAAAGCCAGCACCAAATCAGAAACGACAATGTAGTGGAGGCTTTAAGCAGTGTGGGAGGGTGGTACTCAAATTCACGGTCCCCATGTTCTGGTCTATAGCCATACTCCAAAAGGGAACCCCTCAATACGCTAGCATTACTGATCCAGTTATAAGCAACGGCGATTAATCATACATAGAAAGAAAAAAAAATATGCACTTTGCCTCAGTATGCATTTATTACAAGAAATACACACCAGAAAGTTTTTCTCAGCTTCAAATCAACCCTCGAACGCATATTCTAGCAATCAACATTTACACTACCAAATTTTCAGGTATCTAGAGCTACACTAAACCAATTAGGGCAATATTGCCTATATAGAAGATAAGAAAGATTATTTACAACCTCTATCTTGACCTCAAAATCCAATTTGATCATCTACTATGTCCAAATTTGGGTTAAGCACAAGATTGTAATTTGTAACTTAATCTTGGTAATTTAACCTTTACTCACTAAATTGATCATAACTCGAGTTATAAAGTTCTTTTTGGATGAAAGAAAAATCATTACATCTTAAGTGATATTTCTTATGCAGACACCAGAGTCTAATTACAGTATCTTCCTAACTCTATATGCCATAAAGATAAAACTTTACATCTAACACAATAGTTCATCGCTTAAGCGGCCATCTCAGCACTCTGTTGCTGAGGAGACAATAAAATGTTATTCTCTATCATTTTCTTCACTCTACACTCAAACTAATCCGCTAGGACATGTGCTTAAAACTACTTCAATATACAATACATATAATGCATCATTCTGAAGGGCTAATCAATGCATCATAACCATAAATAATACTCTGTATCTTAGCATCAAACAGTCCACACTCCACACATCAAAGCTAGCCACACAACTATGCAACATACTTGAAATTGAACCTTAATGCTTCATATCTCTACAATTTCATGCATAAGGATTAGTTAAGTAAATCCTAAACTAAAATAACAGGAATAACTAGATCAATAATCCACTATAATACTCTGTACAGTTGACCTCCAACACTTCATACATTCAATTGACACTTAATAAGAGAAATTATCTTTTGACATCAAAATTTTCGTGTAGAGTACAGTGTCCTTTGGTTTTTGTGGGTATTTTGTCAATGCGTGTAAGTTGTAGAAAATAAAAAGTAAGAGAGAGATAAAATAAACAGATAGGAGGCACATACTGACAGTGCCTATAATTTGATGTTCAAAGAACACAACTGTAACTATTAACTCTCGGGTGGCAAGAGCCTTGTACCTTACGAACAACTCACAAGAGTAGCTCGGAAGGATCAACGCCCATTACATAAGTCACATGAGTTCAAACAGTTCACATCACAATGCCCGGAGAGGGGGGGCAATGCTTGAATTCTATCACAAACTCGAGGAGGCAGCAAGTTGCTAATATTCTGACATTCCAAACCACTTGAAGGGAGAGGAATTCACATGGGCATTTGTTAAAATTAGATTCGTGGATCTTAGACCCAGCCTGGTGACGAAGGAGCTACATTGCAGGCAACCATCTATCACGCATTAGGATTTGTAACAAGGTTTGAGTTCATGTTTAAGTCAATATGTAAATAAATATATAAATAACTGTAAATCAGAATTGCATAACTAACCATTGTTGTAAGTACCAGTGATTAATGTCATCATCAAGTTGATGATGAGTACGAGTTTAATAACATAGGGATAAAAGCAACAAAATTGTGTAATAATATAGTATAAACCATAGTATAGTCTTTTTAAAGATTAATGAGAGGAATAAATAACAGATTGGAATTGGATATTTTTGGCCTTCGTGATCCGATCAGAGTTGAGCCACTCTTTCATATAGGCCCTTCCACTTAATCGTCATATTATTTGCATTTTTCATATTCATGACTTGAGATATTAAAACTATGCAGCCTTTGTACAGCAGAGAAAACTGAGGTTGAATATACTTATAACAAACAAGAACTATATGTCAAATCACTTGAAACACGCAACGGAATACAAGTTTTGAAGTATCCATGCTTCTCAGAGCAATCCGGAATTAGTTAATAAGACAAAAGAAATCAAACATAAAAAGGATATTGCTTCTATTATTACATAAGTGTAAACCACTAGTTATCCTTTATTTTCTTAAGAGTGCATAAAAGAACATAGTTACATAAAGATATGCCATTTTGCATTTGGTTGCATGTTTGCCAAAGAGTTCAGGCAATTTTCCAGGTTGAAAGTGAAGGTAATTGAGGTAGTTAATATACTTACACACCATCTCATAAGATAAATCACCACAACCCCTAATAAACTTAATTAACGGTAATACAAAGGTTATGCTTATAAAATGCCACATTACTTAGAACCGTGTTGTTTACCATACTCTTCAGCTCTGGCAACACCATCCATGAAAACATCAATTGTCCAATCCTTTACATCCTCCTGTAGACAGCATATAACAAAACTTCAACCACTTAACTAAATGATTTCCTTGCATTTAAATTCCAAGGCAAAATGCTTACGATCTATGCAAGCCTAACTCGCGTGTGTACCAAGTGAAAGGAACTAATTTTGTGTAATGTAAACATATAAGATAAAAATTAGTTTTACTTAAATCTAATATGAACCAATCATGTAGAGTTCTTTATTATATGTCAAGATTAAACTCCTCTAAAGTGTCTGAGCAGCAATAATTTAGAAAATAGAAGCAATTGTATGTAATCTCATGTATCAGTGTAGTGTCAGTGTCGGCCACAACACACATCAGACACCACTCATCCGCATTGTCTCTGTTGTAAATTTAGTAATAAAAATAGTGAGTGTAAGATTGAGATTAATACCAAACGCAATTTTTCTCCAGTTCTGATTCTAGAATTGGGACGAGAAAACTTGGACTCATACGGAGTTCTAGGCCTGAGTTCTTGAACCTTGTCCCACTCCTCACGGCTAAGCATTCTCACAGTACCTTGACCTTCAGGAGCATTCTTTATCCTACGCTCCAACAACTCTTGGGATCTGGATTCATCTAACTGCCATGCCATTAACACCCATCAGTAACTAATTTCACTTTGTAATTTCATCGAACAGGTAATGTGCAAGAAAATGAAGTAGATTAAAAAGAGCGTATACCATCATGAGAAGTTTGGCGAAAACTGCAATGCCAACAGCAATGCCGATCATGGGCAGAGATGCGGTGTCGAGGTAGGATAAGGATTCAGGGACCGTAACGATGAACTGGTCTTTGGTCTTGGAAGCCCTCTTCTTCCTCTTCTTCTCCAATTCCAATGCCTTTCTCTTCAATGCTTCAGTTGGGTAGACATCGCCACGCAGTGTGTGTAACAATCTTTGTCTTATTACGTTCATCGGATTTGATTGATTGTTGTTTTTTTCTTCCCAAATACACGTTGGTCTTAGAAGAGACGAAAATTATTTAGGTTGTTAATTTAGTTGATGTGATAAAAGACTAAAGACAAATTACGTATTTCACTTCACGAAGAAGCATATATTTTGTCTTTTAATTTAAGATAACATTTTCGTTTATTTTGTTTGATATTTTATAATGCAAAGGACAAAATTGAGAAAAGAAAACGATATAGGACAAAAATGTTACCTAAATATAAAGGAAAAAAATGTTACTTGAAATCAATTAAGGGACGAATTGTGTCATTTTGTCAAAACTAAATGATCAAAGAAAACTGCTTTTTAAAGCACCTTAATTTGCTCACAAGCCTCTTAACTTGCCAAAAAGTCATGTAGTCCGACCAATGACCCACTGATCCAATTAGTGACTCACTGTCTTGAAATCACATGTTCGTGCTTTAAAACACTGGGATTAACCGATTTCACTCGGATTTTATATTCCCAAAAATCCAAAACACATCTTAAATTGTATAATTCGAGCGGAAGCAAAATTGAAAATTCTGAGGACGCGCGAGAAGCATGAAGGGGATAAGAAATCTTCTTACCATAAATAGAAAGATGGACACTAACATATAATTGTTTGTTTTTTCTATTGTGTTTAATTACATATCAATATAATCGTTCATAATTTGTTTGGCATAAACCACGGTCAAAGGCTTTTGTTAAATAAGATCAAATAAGTTATAAGGAGCACTCAAGTGAGAAGATTTTTTTGTCGTGAGAAATGAGAAAATTCAATCACAACCATTACTTAAATATATACGGCAACCATTACTTATCGTGTGACCACCGTAAGGAACGTTCCATTCTGCCTCTCATCCTTCCTATTCTTCTTCAATTGGGGATAGATGGACTTATTGCAGTGTATCATTGATGACATAATCATTATTTTATTTCACAAGGTTTTCCTCTTCTCTTATTTTTCTTAGAACTTCTCTTCTCAATTACGGAATTGATCACATAATAGAAATATCACTTGAGCTTCATGATTTTGGGGGGTAAATGGATTAAAGCATCTAGGACACAACACCAAAATCATTACTCCATCGGGTGAAAAAAGAAAACCATGGTTAATGTGGAAAGCAAAAAAAAAAAACTGAATCGCAGTGGAAACATGGTAATGGTACGAGAGAAAATGAGGCAGAGAATGACCTAATTAGTCCCACTAAATTGAGTTATACAGTAAAGTCAACTCACAGGGACATATTTTTATTCAAAATCTATTCTTCACTGTATATATTTAATCAATGATTGTGATTAAATGTTCTTATTTCTCACAATAAACAAGTCTTCTAACTTGAGTCTTATAGGTATAGATAATGTTATAGGTATAATTTACCGTGATAGTGAAAATAACTTGTTCTTCGTTTGCACCTTTAAAAATTAAAACTGAGACTTCAGTTGTTACAAGAAAAATGAAGAGTTGACTATTTTATGGAGACAGTTATCGTGATAGTTGGTTACGTAAGTATTGGTACATTAAAAGTAGCGATAACTGTATCGGCCCAGCTAAAATTGTACTAACTGAAAGTAAGTTATGTTAGTTGTTGATGGTTATTAGTTAAGTTGGTTGTTGTTTCTCTGTTGCAGTTACTGTTAGAATTAGATTATGTTAGTTGCAAATTAGTTTTTAGTTGGTTGTGACTTGTGATAATTACTTTGGGATCTATAAATAAAGAGCATCTCACATCTATTGTAGTATTTAACATTTTTTTCATTCGATCAATATAATTTCATTTCCACATTTCTCTCTTCCATGCTCTTTATATATAGATTCCAAAGTAACTATTACAACCAACTAAAAACTAATATAACTAACTTGCAAATAATCTAACTAATTTGCTAATTCTAAATTAGTTCCTTTTGGTTCCTATCTTTTTGCTGATAGTTATGAAAGCAACTTGTATATATATAAACAGTTAAACAACCACTCTTTAATCTTTCTTGTATTAAATCAGCTTTCATATTCCTCTTCTCTGATATTAAATCTAGACAAAATATAGAACCAATTATCATATTAATTTCCAGTTATTTATTCAAAATGTGAACATAACATAACATAGTTGGTTTAACATCACAATCAAACTTTCCACTTTCAAGGTAACACATGAAATTTTGGCTAATGTAGTTTAACAAAAACTATGAAGAGGTTCCCAACGTTAAACATTAAAACAGGTCTAACGTAAAACATAATTATGAATTAAGCCCATTTAGCCATGAGAGACATTCCACCAGCACCAAGGAATACTGCTACATAAGATTTTAATTGAAGCTTAATACTACCCTGCATCCTCTTACTCATGAAATCAGCAGCTAATAAGTCAACCAAAGCCATGTAGATTAAAAGACCAGCAGATGATGCATTAAGCAATCCAACGGTGA
>Ga0315914_1008214_pt1 | contig 14074 bp, 6 predicted proteins | sample MpolenodulesMG_FD_203920 | JGI IMG/M metagenome (GOLD analysis project Ga0315914, IMG submission 203920) | Medicago polymorpha root nodule microbial communities from Los Angeles, California, United States - elongated nodules | ecosystem: Host-associated > Plants > Roots > Nodule | place: USA...
ACCTGATAGCAGGTGGCCCAATGGATCTTGGAGAGACTCTGATACCATCTTAGAAATCGTGGTTGAGCCTAACACAACCCCACAAAATCGGCTTTTAAGGTGAGGATTGCCTCCTCTATATAAACTCATATCAAGAGTCTTATCTATCCGATGTGGGACATGAGTTTTTCCCAATACTTCATAGGTTGAGAGAGTAACCTCTTCCACAATACCCAACATTCATTGATCATTAATCACTTTATCATTCAACTTTAACTACATTAATTTACAAAACCAAGTTAATCAAAAATCATGTTTTACAAATGTTCATTCTAACATACACTTAATTCATGCAAAGTATTTGTACATCAAACCAAACCTATCTGCCTAATTTTGTTAGATGGTTGTTCATTTGTCCTCCATATGTACTCTTTATCCTTATTAAAGAGTCTCACATTGCACAAAATATGGCTTGAACATATGTTTATAAGTGCGAGCAATCATCACCTCACAAACTGGTTTTGTGCGGTTGTGTTAGGCTCAACCATGATTTTTAAGATGGTATCAGAGCCTCTCCAAGATCAATTAGGACATCTGCTACCGTTATCAGGTTTCTGTTATCAAGTCACCCACCATTTATGTCCTCGAACCAAACCCAATATGTTGGTCGTGAGGGGTGTGTTAAAGAGTCCTAAATCAAACAAGGATCATCCACCATTTATGTCTACGAACCAAGCCCAATAGTGTTGGTCGTGGTTTCTGTTATTGGGTCACTCACCATTTATGTCCACGAACCAAGCTCAATAGTGTTGGCCGTGAGGGGGTGTGCTAAAGAGTCCCAAATCGGACAGGGGCCACCCACCATTTATGTCCACGAACCAAACCAAATAGTGATGGTCGTGAAGGGGTATGTTAAAACGTGTGTTTATAAGTGGAGGAATTCCTCGCCTCATGGGGTATGTCAAAACGTGCGTTTATAAGTGCGGACAATCCTCACCTCAAAAACCGGTTTTGTGGGATTGTGTTAGACTCAACCATGATTTCTAAGAACCCCGAAAAACATCGGAAAGTTATCTCCCAAAATCTTTAATACACAAACAATAACGATCAACGGTTTGCGCATTTATGGGGAGCCGAAAGAGCATCCATCTTTAATTATAGGATTATTGCTCTTCGCCCTGCACAAAACGCTCGCACCCAGCTTAAAAGACATTAATGCCCCTTCGTGAGTTAAGTCACGCACCACTGGCATGTGCGCGAGTTAACTCACGCACCTTGGCCGGTGGTCAGAGCTGAATGAACACGATTTTGCACGTTTTTGTTAAGTTTTTTCACGTTTTTTGACTATATTTATGGTAGATATAACCTATGTTACACCGTATTAAATAAAGTAAATAAATGAATTAGAATAAATTCAGCGTGAATTCGAATAAAAATTGCGTATTGAATAAATTCAAATAAAGTTACGTATTACAAAAAATCAAAAAAATGCCTAATTAAACTCAGCTTCAATTCGAATAAAGTTGCGTATTGAATAATATAAAAAAAAGGTTACATTACATTATATAGACGAGTCATTAAATTACATCACATTCGGGAATGTTCCTTCCAACTACAACAATTATCTTACCATTGAATGAGGTAAATTCAAACAGCTAAACACCAGCTCTCAAGCATTCATCCGGAAGTTCTATTGTTTCATTCAAAAGATTAAATTCTTGTTAGTTTAGTTTAGATGATGGTATTCAAGTGTCAAAAGAATGAGGTCCAATCTTTGATGCTTCAATACCTTCATCTAAACCAAACTAACAAGAATTTAACCTTTTGAATGAAACAATAACACTTTCGGGTGAATGCTTGGGAACTGGCGTTTAACAAGTTTGAATTACCCCATCCAGAGGAAGATAATTGTTGTAGTTGGAAGGTGCATTTCCCTACCTAATCACGACCTTTTGGCGGAATCAGACTGTTGATTATATCTTCAGTTGATCTCAGCAACGTTACCCGCATATCGATCCACTGGAACATGTTGTGCTCCCAAAACATGCTCTTCACGTTTTCGTCGTTCGTTAATTTCACCCAAGTGAACGATACTCTTCCCTCGTCGAGCGTTGGACGTTTATACCGAACGTATTTCACCCTCCTTGTGTCTCTGGGGTTGACTCCTTGGTTGAATTCATTAAGTTGATCCTTGAGACCTCTTAACATTACACCAAGGCACCGAACCTTCAACCTCTGAGGTTCTCCGCCGTTGAATTGTGCATGAACGTCGATCCACCCCGTCATTGCTTCAAATCTACACAGTAAGAAATTAAAAACAATCAATGAAAAACTCATTCAAACATTTCATCAAACACTTGGAGTGCAAATTATACATAAACCCTAAAACTCAAAATTACAACAGTAACATGCAAACATCTAACCACAATTAAGCAACATAAGTCATTTACATGTAACATTGTATCATTTCTTACAAGCAAAATCAAAATTTAAACAAACTCTAAATCTAAAAAAAAAAACTACAACATAAACATGCAAACATTTAAACATTTACAAGTCATTTTCATGTACACATTGTATGATTTCTTGCCAAAAAAACCAAAATTTAAACAAACCCTAAATCTAAAAAAAATTAAAAAATTTCTAATTTAAGAGAAAAAATTTAACATATATACATAAAAGTTTAATGGTGTTTGATTATGAAGACTTACTTGTTATTGGAGTGTTGTTTGATTTGAACTTGAAGGAATTTTGGGTTTGGGTGATTTGAGAGAGATTTTTGAGATTTTAGATGAGAAATGAGGAAATGAAGTGTTCCGTCTTCTTTAAGACAGCACGTAGCGCCACTTAATTAGTGCATCGCAAGTTAACTCATGCAGCGTTAGTTAAGTGGCGCAACGATTAACACTTGCGCTACTTAACTAACGCAATGGCATTTTGGGCATGGCTGTAGGGTGCGAGCGTTTTGTAGACACTACCATTGCAGAAGCCCAATAGTATAGTAAAATCAAATAAGGCTTATCTAGCCCAGTTTAATTATGATTTCTGCTCTTCTCCCAACACAAAACACTCGCACACAGCTGAAAAGACTATATTACCCATGCATGACTTAAGTATAACTTAGCGTGACTTAACTCACGCTTCAGTTGTGCTGAACTTCTTTCTTCTTTTTTTCATTACACAGGATTGGTTTTCGTCAAAAAAAAGTGGTTTTGATAGCAAGTCTTAATTGAATTTACATGGCATCTATTTGGATCCACGATCGCCCCTTTGATTTTCATCTGTTCCCATCCTATTGCTTCTTTTTTGATTTAATTGATTATTTCCCTTGTTGTTTTTCTGAATATTTAATGAGAATGCCCATCCCTTTGATTTTCATCTGTTCCCATCCTATTACAGGGAAGTTATACTTCACACATGGATTGTAGATTGTTCTCAATTACTACACACATGGATTGTTTTTCTGAATATTTAATTGATTACTTCACACATGGATTCTCGAAGATGGAAAATTTTGCTTGTATTTCATTTGGGATAAACACACAGGGCAAGTTATACTCTTGAAAATAGTATTTTCACGTAGATTATTCTCAAAGATGGTGAGATAGTTGAATTTTGCTTCTGTAATCAGCCAGCGTGAGTTAACTAACGCTGCGCTAGTTAACTCACGCGGTGTTAGTTAAGTAACGCAGAGTTTAACACTTGCGTTACTTAACTAACGCTGGGACATTTTCGTCATGACTGCAGGGCATGAGAGAAAAGTGTAGAGGGAAGAGCAGAATTCTTTAATTACAGGAGTTCCAATTGCTGAGGTCCAATGTTATTGTAACATTCTAGCATTTTTTTACATGTGCACATCAGTTCAAGAAAAATGTAAAACTACTAATAAAAAAATAGTTTAATTGGAATGCAAAATAAGAAAAGTTGAGCTATTCCTTTTGAGTTGCAAGTGCCTATGTCTTGGAGAAACAACTATGACAGATCAATTTTTAACATAATAAAAGCAAGAAGAAATGTGACTAATCAGATTGGTTTTCAACAGAAACTATTTTAAGTTACGCTTTCTATAACTGAACTCTGTTAAGATTCAGCTTTGTATAAAAAAACAGAATAAAAACACTGCTAAGTAGACACACACATCCAATACCCCACTTTGCACTTAAAATATTAATAATCTCAGACCAGTGAGAGACACACACACTCCAACCATACACTAAATTCCATTTATTGTAATTTATTTCTATGGTTGGAAATGAATTGCATATCAACATTTCTTACGGTTATAATCTTGTTCGTACCCTTAAAGATCAGACAATTATGATTTTTGTGCGGATAATCCAAGGCATCTTTCTGTGGATAAACTAGGCATTATTTGCATGTAGTTGCATAAACTAATTTCACGAGATAAAGATGTTTAAATGATTGAACTCTATAGTAGGTTTATTACACATGCACCATCCACATTGAACGTTTGACTAAATAATTGACATACTCGACTATCTACCATTTGTGTCACATACAATGTTAATGACATTTATGATTTTAAGTCGTATTGTAAATAAGACAATAGAAGCTAAAATACAAATAGTTTGATCTTCATCTAACAATCAATGATGGTTGACTACAATATTTTTGTGACTCTAGATCTGATCTTCTATGTGAAATTTGGAAAATGAATTCCACGTGGTCATGTATTTACGTAGTTGATAATTTATAACGTAAAGTGTCTGATCTTGATCCAACGACTCTGAGGTGTCAACTATCCGACTGCATGATATCCAAGAGAGCAAGGAAAGTTGTGACATTTGAAGGGTAGTTTGGTCTTATTCATTGATATCTAAGAGAGCTTAAGAAAGGCCAATAAGATGATGTAAAAATCCAAAGTCTCTAAAACCCACTTACACCAAAATCCAAACACAAGACATCTTGTTTTTCTTTTCTCAATATGTGCACGTGAAACCCCAATAATTCCTCATGCACAAGTGGGGTATACAAAGACAGCACTTCCTCTTTTGTTCTCATGCCAAATTCCACCACTCAGAATCTCCTCTCTTTTTCCTCTCTCACTCTCAAATGTACCTTCTTTCTTACTACTTCCCTTAGAATTATTCTCTTACTCTTTTCACAAATTTATGGCTATCAACATAGCTATGTTGCCATTTTTTCTTTCCTTTGTTTTTCTTTACTTTATCATTGCAAATGGGGGTTGTGAACTTGAAGAGAAGAAGATGTTCAAAATGCAAATGTTGCAAAGGAACCATCAATTTGGTACAAAGGGTTGCATCCTCCCAGAATCAAGTGAGTTTAGCTAGGAAAAAAAATGTTATTTTTCATGGACTTTGTTTATTTTTTTGTTTTTCAAATTTCACATTGGATCTCTTAATATTTAATCAAAAGTTCTTTCCTTTTTACTGTTATTAGAATCTAAGAATTGTTTTTTCCCTTTATAGAAAACACCCATCATTGGTTTCTTATCTGTCATTCAAAGTCTTTGTTAGAATTTAGAATAGCAACCCTGATTCAAATGTAAGGTTACATATATGAAAAATGCAAACAAAGAACCCGCGATATTTGATCACAAGTTCAGTCAATTGTGTCTGCGTGGTACCTTTTTTTGCCAGCTTGAGTGAACTGGCCACTTATCAGTAAACTATGAGTGATACCCGAATGTCTTAAAAGAAGATATTGACTTGTTTTGACAAAGTATTTTGACTATATATTTCTTTATATTGCATTGTGTTTTGTGTAACAGATTGTGTTGCAAATTTCCATTTTAAATCTCTAATGTTGTATCAGTTCATAAGTGCTGTTATCTTTGAAATGAGAAAGATACTATTAATCTGAATTCTTGTAATCTGAATTCTTAGGAAAGGAGAAAGGTACTATTATCCTGGAAATGAAGGACAGAGGTTATTGCTCAGAGAGGAAAATTAATTGGAAAAGAAAGCTTCAGAAACAGTTATTATTTGATGATCTTCGCGTTCGTTCGATGCAAAACAGGATTCGAGCAAAGGTCTCTGGCCATAATAGTTCAGAACAATCTTCAGAAATCCAAATTCCATTAGCTTCTGGTATAAATTTGGAGACTTTAAACTACATTGTGACAATAGGATTGGGTAACCAGAACATGACTGTGATAATCGATACCGGAAGTGACTTAACATGGGTCCAATGTGATCCTTGTATGTCATGTTATAGTCAACAAGGACCTGTTTTCAACCCTTCTAACTCCTCTTCCTATAACTCATTACTATGCAATTCATCAACATGTCAAAATCTTCAATTTACTACAGGAAATACAGAAGCATGTGAAAGTAATAATCCATCTAGTTGTAACTACACTGTTAACTATGGTGATGGATCGTTTACTGATGGAGAGCTAGGTGTTGAACACCTTAGTTTTGGAGGTATTTCAGTGAGTAATTTTGTTTTTGGTTGTGGTAGGAACAACAAAGGTTTATTCGGTGGAGTTTCCGGTATAATGGGATTAGGAAGAAGTAACCTATCAATGATATCTCAAACCAATACTACATTTGGAGGAGTTTTCTCCTACTGTTTACCAACAACGGATAGTGGAGCTTCAGGTTCATTAGTTATAGGTAACGAGTCCTCGGTTTTCAAGAATCTTACTCCAATTGCTTACACCAGTATGGTTTCGAATCCACAGCTGTCAAACTTTTATGTACTCAACCTCACCGGCATAGATGTCGGAGGTGTGGTTATACAAGATACAAGCTTTGGCAACGGCGGCATTCTAATTGATTCGGGGACGGTGATCACGAGACTGGCTCCATCTGTCTACAATGCTTTGAAGGCAGAGTTTTTGAAACAGTTTTCTGGTTACCCTATTGCACCAGGGCTTTCAATTTTGGATACATGTTTCAATCTGACAGGGATTGAGGAAGTTAGCATACCTACCTTAAGTATGCATTTTGAGAACAATGTTGATCTGAATGTGGATGCAGTTGGTATATTGTATATGCCAAAAGATGCTTCACAAGTTTGTTTGGCACTTGCAAGTCTTTCTGATGAAAATGACATGGCCATCATTGGGAATTATCAGCAAAGGAATCAGAGGGTAATATATGATGCCAAACAGTCCAAAATTGGATTTGCAAGGGAAGACTGCAGTTTCACTTGAGTAGAGAACTTTGCTATACTAGATGTCTTAAATGGACACAATTCTTCATAGCAAAACTAAGCAAATAGTTTCTAAAAAAAAACTACCAGTTATTTCTACTATGACAATTTATATATACATATGCAGCTATGTTTAGCCTTTAGCCTTAAAACATGGTATATTTCTACTATGACAATTTATATATACATATGCAGCTATGTTTAGGCTTAAAACATGGTACTAGCATAAGAATGGCATTTATCAGGTTTTTCCTAGGTGTATTGTTGTGTTGGCTTAACTGTATTTTGCTCTTCATTTTGATTAATGAATTGTTTCAACATCACACTAAGTGTCTGATTAATCCCTTTATATTATAATTTACAACCAAATCATACGACCTAGATTTTCTAATCACAATATCCCAAAACTATCTTTAGTTAAATGTCAGGGGGCTTTAAATTGAATTAAATTAAATATAATACAGAAAATAATCTGTAAAAAAAAATCGACAATTTGATGAAATCTGAAACAGTATAAGAAATAAGGTTAAAATTTTGGATGGGAAAGCTTGAGTAGAAATTTGAAGTGAACAATAATTAAAATAGTTGTATATGATAATTAAAGTATTTGAAAAGTCAAATAAAAAATCATTAGTTGATTAAAATCACAAATTAATCATGGCAACAACAAATGTGGAACAACAAGTATACCCAGCAAAGATGAAGTGATCAATAGTGACCTGTGAAAAGAAAAATGCTAACCCCATGAAACAAACAAGTATACTAAATCTTTGACTGCCCCAACGTAGCCTTTACTTTTTGCCTTCCCTGTGAAAAGAGAAAACACCCTCACTGGCAAGACACCAGAAATGCACAAACAAAGGCAAAGATCCCAAACATATCCCATAACTCTTTCCTAATTAAATGCCGGTCTAAAACTGAAATGTTATGCATTGACTAAAGTAATAGCATCCTCACGAACTATCACTTTCAAGTTTCAATCCAAACTGATAATACAGCTTTAAAAGGTAAATAAAGTTGTTCAATGGTCCTACAGAGAGAGACATGACAACCATGAACAAAACCGAGAGTAAATTGTTTGCATCACCAAGATGATGAGAAAATATTACATAACAGTATAACAACCACTTTATAGATCCTTAAACTCCATGTAGTGAATTTATTTTCACTGACTGCAATACAATGTTGCTTAACATACACTTCTGCACCAAATATTTTGGCTAGAGCCATCATTAATATTGAGACTTGTCAAGACTGTCAAAGTATGGATGATCAAGTGCTGCTTTGGCAGATATTCTCTCAGCAGGATTGTACTTGAGCATTTTCTGTAGGTACATAAGTGCATAATTAGAATCACAGTTCGGTGGAAAGAAAAAGAAAAGACACACATTATTGAACATGGTGAAGGTAGAGGTGGCATGTCGTGGATTTATTTAAAGTATTATGGTATAAACACAATCCAATCACAATTTCCTATCATTACATAAAAATAACCTCAGTTCACATAACTACTGAGATTAAGATATACTACCATGTATCAATGAGTGATAATGATCTTGTGAACTGACACTGATTAAGCAGGGAAAAGTAACATTGAGGTAACAATAATAAGCAGAACACTCTTGTCTCATAAGTCATAACCATATTATCATCTTCTGATTAAAATGCAATTTTTATGGCCAAATTCTGAATTAGTGGGATCTTCTCAATCCAGAACTGATACTCATAAAAAAGAATCCAATATGGTAGATAATTTCACTTTTACAGAATACAATTGCTTAAGAGGCATATGAACTTAGAAACAGTAATCAAAATTAGTCATAGGAATGCTTACCATGAGAAGGTCAACACCATCAGGTGACAATGAGGGCACAGCCCTTGCCAAGTTCTGAGGCTCCCACCTTGGGTAGACATGCCAATCACGCAGAGAGCTAACTCCTGGCCATTGCAGCTCCGTTGGAGTCCCCAAAAGCCTTGAAAAATAAATTCAGTAAAGAAGTAAACACCACAGTTGAATTGAGAGTAGGAGAAAGCATGAAAGTGGTAAATAAAAATGGGACAAACTTAAAAATGCAAAATCAATGTCCGCAAAACAGTTTGAAATATTGTACAAGAGAATGTGAAAAAGCTTTTCAACTAGTTTAATTAAAAAACAGTATCAATTAAAATAAGAGTTAAACTTTCTCATTAGAACCATGTGACAGAATCTTTATTATTATTATTATTATTATTATTATTATTATTATTTCTAAACAGGAGTACAAGAGTAGTCCAAGCACACTAAATTAAATAAACAAAAACTAATTCTTAACTTACTTAGTAAGCTACATGGATCAAACGACTCCATAATATTCTATAAAAAATTATATCTCTAGCCAAATCTTTAGCCTCTAAGTCTTTCCTTAAAACAAAGAGACGTCCCCGAATATGCACATCAAACTCACCCAACAAAAATCATCATAGGACTGCTTTCTTATGATACACTCCATAATACTAACATACCATTTACAGTAAAATCTTTCAAAAGAATCTTTCTATCATAAAAAGTTCCAATTTCAAAATAATTTGGACATTCATAGTTATATTATATGTAAAAAATACATATTTACTTATATGCTTGAATAATATGTACAAGTTCAACTTAAACAGTGCAATGAAAGTACCATCAATCAATGTCCTAATATCTAAATAATATTTTAAAAATTGATCTACTCGTGAAAACTTTCAAACCAACTATTAGATTGATGAATTTCATATCATATAATATAATAAATAAAAAAACAATTTAAGTATTGTAAATAAACATAAAACCAATGTCCTGCACTCTGTTATATGAAATTTTATAAAATTGGCCTACTCCAATATGAAAACTTTCAAATTAACTGTTACAACTTACGAGTGATTAATTTTATACTTACAAAAAGCAATTAAACACTTTTCATTTTATCATTTTGTAAATGAAAGCTATAGAAATATATCACAGGCACAGAAAAGCAGCAATACACTTGAATCAGAAAAGGTATTAAAAAGTGAGTTTGATATACTTGAATATGTTCAGAAGCTGCTGGAATTCAGAATCCCCTGGAAACAAAGCCTGTCTTCTCACCATTTCAGCTGCACAAACAAACAAATACAATTACACTCCATCATATATAGAGAAAGAAAAGTATCAAAATCACCAACATAAAATGAACCGAGATGATAACATGAGTCTCCCTCATAAAATGAACCAATTTGCCCCAACCCAGGCGCCCTTAATTTGATAGCTAGAATCACATATTTGGGAGGTAGCCAGCTCAACTCCATAAAAAAGAAACCGATGTTGCACAGAAGACTCGAGAAATGAATCAAATAACAAGTCCTTATAACCTAAGTTGTGGGATGTCTTAGGACACCTGGTGGAGTTAAGTGTTGTCAATCATAAATCACCAAAAACAATAGTTTGTTCAAACTCCACTCCATGCTATTGCACCTCTATAGCCGCTATTCGACAACATTTCACACTAAATAACGTATCATGTAACAATAGCCCGCCCTTATCCAACAACTTTTTATACTAATTAGCATATCACATAACAATAACGGTCTGTTCAAATTCTGCTATGCTATGACAATATAACACACCATTATTTAACATTGGTGGGGTCCAAGATCCTAATTATGGTGAATTAGCAAAAAAAAAAAAAAAAACATTGGTGAATGTGAATTGACCCCTGATCTCAATTTAACCACTGAGATCGTTTAATATCGACTCAATGATTAATCTCATAGCGGATCCAAAGAGCCAGACTTTTAGTAATTTATTCAAAAACCCTAATTACTGTGAATTATCAACAACAACAACAACGTTACAATTAAACGGCGAAGGAGTGAAAAATAACTCACCAAAGATGCATCCAACGGACCAGATATCAACACCAGTAGAATAAGTAGAAGAACCAAGCAAAACCTCAGGAGCTCTATACCAAAGAGTAACAATCTCATGAGTATAACTTTTCAACGGCACAGTAAAAGCTCTCCCAAGCCCTAAATCAGCAATCTTCAAAATCCCTTTCGCTTGATCCAGCAACAAATTCTGCGGTTTCAAATCACGATGCAACACACCATGACTATGACAATGAGCAACACCTTTACACAACTGAAACAAAAAACTCTGAACCAGCGTGTTCGGTAACGGTCTAGGGTTAGCGCCTTTTCGAAAAGTATCAATGAATTTCTTCAGATCGGTGTCAAGATACTCGAAGACAAGATAGAGAAGTGGTTTTGAGGGGGTGTGGGTAGCGTTTTTGGGGGGTTTATCGATGTGTTCGACGTTGAGAAGACGAACGATGTAGAGAGATTGTGAGAGCATTTGAAGAAGAGAAACTTCGCGAAGTGCGGTTGGAGGAACACCTTCTTCGTCCATTTCGAGACGGGTTTTTTTGAGTGCGACGATTTGGCCTGTGGAGATTTCTTTTGCTTTGTATACTTTTCCGTAGGTTCCTTCTCCAACTTTTTCGAGTTTTTCGTACTTTTCCATTGCGAATTGTGAGATTCAGAAATGAAATTGAAATTGAAATTGGAGAAGAATGAAGTGAAGAAGAAGGGTATGAAATAGGGGGAAATTTTCTGCAACGGGTAGTTTTTTTGGATCTCAGTTGCATAGACGCGCTCTTTCGTTTTTCAAAATTCTATTCCCACTTCTTTTCTACTTTCTACGTTATCTTTGTCTCGGCATATCTCGGCAATTTGTACGTAACTATAGAGACTAATCATGTGTTACAACCATATTGTAATGAGAGGAAATGTTTTTATTGATGATGTTGAATTCAAACTTGAGATATTAGTTAAGTTGAAAAAGATTTCTTTTGAAATCTCGTTCAAATGTTTTTGAATAATCAACATTTTTCTATATCTTTTATAATCGAAAAATAATAAAAAATGAAAAAAGTTTCATAATCATGTTTGATGATGACCTCTTGAAAAAAGATTCATAATCATGTTGTAAAAGAAAAAGAATGTTTTTTCCTTAAAAAAAAAAAGAAAAATAATTTTTGGTTCAAATTCAAACATTACAATGTTTGAACACGATATTTTAGGGGAAAAATCAAAATAAAAAATATGTATATAAATGAATTAACATGTTGGTATGATTATGTTGACTTGAGACTTTAGAGTGTGTTACTTTTAAAATCTCTGGTTCGACTCTCTATTGTTGATTTTGTTGGACTAGTTTAACTTCTTAAAAACAAGATTGAGTTAGGAAGGGTTATATTATCACGACGTAGCGAAACAAGAATTGAGTTGGAAAGGCGTTATATTCTAATGTGTTACAATGATATTGTAATGAAAGGAAATGTTTTTATTAACGATGTTGAATTTTAACTCGAGATATTTGGTTAAACGGAAAGAGGTTTATTTTAAAATTTCATTGAAATGTTTTTCAATAATTCACAATTTTTTTATATCTTGTATAACTGAAAAATAATATAAGTTGAAAGAAATCTCTTTTAAAATCTCATTCAAATGTTTTTTTGAATAATTTACAATATACAATTTTCTGACGATGACCTCTTAAAAAGATTCATAATTATGTTGTAAAAGAAAAAGAATTTTTGCTTCAAATTCAAACATTACAATGTTTAGAACATGATAGTACGTATATTTTAGGGGAAAAATCAAATTAAAAAATATGTATATAAATAAATTAATACGTTGGTTTGATCATGTTGACTTCAGACTTTAAAGTGTTGTTACTTTTAAGATCTCAAGTTCGAATCTTTATTGTTAATTTTGATAGACTGGTTTATCTTCTTAAAAACAATCAGAATTGATTTGGAAAGAGTTATAATCTCACGACGTAACGAAGCAAGGATTGAGTCGGAAAGGGTTATACTCTCGCGACATAACCAAACAAGGTTTGAATTTCACTTGATATGTTTATATTTAGTGGTGGGCCATGCTTTGAATTGGGTAATCTCTAAGTATATGATGTAGGACCGTATTGCGTCAGTATATGTGTTGGTTCGAGAGTTTTGGAGGGGAGGAGACACCCACGTGCCTGTCTTTTCGCTTTTTTTATTATGCTAACGCATGTAGATATTTGTGACTTTCAATAATATAACAATAATTCTCATCTTTTTTAATGACATCAACAATATAACATTATTATAGGAAAATTTGTTTAAAGGTATAATTAAAATAACAAAAAAGTCATCTCAAGATCCTCTATTCTCTTCATATATAGTATAGAAGTATAGATATTATCTATCACTCATATTTGTTACCTCTAAAAACCACTCTTCTAATCCTACTGCTACTTTGTTGCTGCTAACCGCTACTTCAGATTTCCTTTAACGTAAACTTTGAGTCGATCTTTCGTCAGCTATGAAATAGTAAAATCAAGCATTTTCGTATATTTTATTAAGTTTAAGGGTAAAATAGTAAATTAATTTTAAAATATTTTTCCTTCCCTTGTGAACCAAACACATTTTTAATTAAAATCTCTCCCCTCCTCTCTTTTGAACCAAACACATGTTTAATTAAAATATCTCCCTTCCCCTCCATTAAAATCCCTTGGAAAAAGAAAAAGAATATTTCTCCTTAGAAAAAAACAGAAAACAATTTTTGGTTCAAATTCAAACATTACAACGTTTGAACATGATATTCTAGGAAAAAATCAAAATAAAAAATGTGTATGTAAATGAATTAACATGTTGATCTGATTATGTTGGCTTGAGACTTTAGAGTGTGTTACTTTTAACATTTCAAGTTCGACTCTCTGTTGTTGATTTTGGTGGACTGGTTTCACTTCTTAAAAACAAGATTGAGTTAGGAAGGGTTATAATCTCACGACGTAGCGAAACAAGAATTGAGTTGGAAAGGCGTTATATTCTAATGTGTTACAATGATATTGTAATGAAAGGAAATGTTTTTATTAACGATGTTGAATTTTAACTCGAGATATTTGGTTAAA
>Ga0315914_1008215_pt1 | contig 14072 bp, 16 predicted proteins | sample MpolenodulesMG_FD_203920 | JGI IMG/M metagenome (GOLD analysis project Ga0315914, IMG submission 203920) | Medicago polymorpha root nodule microbial communities from Los Angeles, California, United States - elongated nodules | ecosystem: Host-associated > Plants > Roots > Nodule | place: USA...
GGATTAAGATTTTCCTTTAAGTTATTTATGTTGAGGCCGTATTGCCAAAGATAGTTGATCAAAGTTGTTGATTTTGAAATAATTTTCCGCTGCGATATAAATGAATTTTTGACAGGGTTGTTTGATAAATAGTAACTTTACTCTATTTATGTTTTAAAAGTAGTGTGACATTCCGTTTTACGTTGAATACTCTGATTACTTGTATTATTTACATTGTTGGGAAAACGGGGTGTTACAAGAAGGGTCATATCAGTACGAAGTGTACCAAGCCGAAGAAGGCGGCGAGAAAGGTGTTTGCATTGAATGCGGAAGAAGTGGAGCAGCCGGATAATCTTATCTGAGGTATGTGTTTTATCAGTAGTACTCCTTTGATTGCAATAATTGATACGGGTGCTACTCATTCTTTTATCTCGGCCAGTGGTGTTGAGCGTTTGAATTTGGTTGTAACTCCGTTGTTGCGAGGGATGGTCATCGACACCCCGGCTAGTGGTTCGGTGACTACTTCCTTGGTGTGTGCTAAGTGTCCTGTTAATTTTGGTAATGTTGATTTCGATTTGGATCTTCTGTGTCTTCCTTTGAAGCATATGGATGTGATTTTTGGTATGGATTGGATGTTGTCTTTTGGTGTTAGCATTAACTGTTTAACCAAGAGTATAACATTTTCGAAGCCGGTAGACGAGTTAGGTGAGAAGTTCTTGACCGCGGAGCAAGTGAAGAAGTCTTTGGACGGTGAAGCTTGTGTGTTTATGATGTTTGCTTCGTTGAAGGAGAGTAGTTTTTCCAGACGACATTACCGAATTACTGCCGGAGAGGGAAGTTGAGTTTGCAATTGATTTGGTACCAGGAACGAGTCCTATTTCGATTGCGCCGTATCGGATGTCTACATCAGAGTTGGGTGAATTGAAGAAGTAGTTAGAAGAGTTGCTTGAGAAGCAGTTTATCAGGCCGAGTGTTTCTCCGTGGGGCGCTCCAGTGTTGTCGGTTAAGAAGAAGGATGGAAGCATGAGGTTGTGTGTGGATTATCGGCAGTTGAACAAGGTGACGATTAAGAATCGGTATCTGCTTCCAAGGATTGATGATTTGATGGATCAGCTGGTTGGTGCAGAAGTGTTCAGTAAGATTGATTTGAGATCGGGATATCATCCGATTAGAGTGAAGGTGGAAGATATATCCAAAACCGCATTCCGAACGAGGTATGGGCACTATGAGTATTCTGTGATACCATTTGGAGTATCCAATGTGCCAGGTGTCTTCATGGAATATGTGAATAGAATATTTCATCCTTTTCTGGACCGTTTTGTGGTAGTGTTTATCGATGATATTTTGGTGTATTCAAAGTCAGAGGAGGAGCATGTCGAGCATCTGAGGATTGTGTTGCGCATCTTGAAGGAGAATCAGTTATGTGCTTAGTTCTCTAAGTGTGAGTTTTGGTTGCGGGAAGTGAGTTTCCTTGGTCATGTGATTTCAAAAGGTAGTATTGTCGTGGATCCGTCGAAGGTTGATGCAGTGTTGCAGTAGGAATCACCTAAGTCTGTTTTTGAAATTAGAAGCTTTCTTGGATTGACAGGTTATTATCAGAGGTTTATTGAGGGATTTTCTAAGTTGGCGTTGCCATTGACGCAGTTGACTCGGAAAGGATAAGCTTATGTTTGGGATGCTAAGTGTGAGAAGAGTTTCCAAGAGTTGAAGAAGAGGTTGACTTCAGCTCCAGTGTTGATTTTGCCGAATCCGAAGGAATCGTTTGTTGTGTATTGTGATGCTTCTAAGATGGGTCTTGGTGGTGTGCTTATGCAGAATTGTCAGGTTGTGGCTTATGCTGATTTGGAATTGGCGGCCGTTTTATATGTGTTGAAGATTTGGAGGCACTATCTGTATGGTTCTAAGTTTGAAGTGTTTAGTGACCATAAGAGTTTGAAGTACTTGTTTGATCAGAAATGGTTGAATATTAGGCAAAAAAGATGGTTGGAGTATCTTAAGGATTTCGACTTTCAACTGAGTTATCATCCCGGAAAGGCGAATGTTGTTGATGATGCCTTAAGTAGAAAGCCGCTGCATATGTCTGCTTTGATGGTTAAAGAGTTGGAATTGATTGAGCAGTTTCGAGATTTGAGTTTGGTTAGTGAGTTGACACCGGAAGGTGTGAGATTGGAAATGTTGAAGCTGACAAGTAATATTTTGGAAGAGATTAAGAATGGTCAGAAGGAAGATTTGGAACTTGTGGACCGATTGGTGTTGGTTAATCAAGGTAAAGGTGGAGACTTTAGATTGGATGAGAAGGGTGTATTGATGTTTCGTGATCGGGTTTGTGTACTGGATGTACTTGAGCTTAAGAGACAGATTTTGGACGAAGGTCATAGAAGTAGTCTGAGTATTCATCCAGAAGCAACTAAGATGTATCAGGATTTGAAGAGGTTGTTTTGGTGGCCTGGAATGAAGAAGGAGATTGCGGAATTTGTTTATGCTTGCTTGGTTTGTCAGAAGTCAAAGATTCAACATCAGAAACCGTCGGGTTTGATGCAACCGTTGTTTGTGCCCGAGTGGAAATGGGATAGTATCCCTATGGACTTTGTTGGGGCGTTGCCGAAGACTGTAAAGGGTTTTGATTCGATTTGGGTGATTGTCGATCGGTTGACGAAGTCGGCACATTTTGTTCCTATCAAGACCAGTATGTCTGTGGCGAAGTTGGCTGAGATCTACATTGAGCAGATTGTCAGGTTGCATGGTATTAAGAAAGGGGGGGGGGGGGGTTGAATTGTGTTTTCAAAAACTTCTACTTCTTACGTTATAAAAACTGTTCCCAGGATCAGAGTCTGATAGAGTTCAGAGTCTGACTTGAGTTCAGAGTCTTAATGCAGCGGATAGATAGTAAGAGAGTAGAGAAAGAAAGACCACAAGCAATTATACAGGTTCCTTCCACAAACCGGAAGTAGTCCTGTCCCCCTTGCACTTCCAAGGAGAGTTTCACGAAAATGTAATATCAAATTACATGTTGCTCAAACACAAAGTAAGAGACTTCTCAATGCTCAAGGACAAATGAAAGAGACTTCTCTAAACAATTACAAAGAATTGAAAAAGGGTTTTGAATACTTGATATACAATCAGAGGTATTCACAAAACAATGCAAACAAAACAGACTCTGTTTTTCTAGACACTTAAGAATTCTATGATATGAACTTTTGTAAGAATTCTCTAAGTTGTTGATGGGAATAAAAATTTTCAGCATTTTGGCTCAGATAATATACGTTGGTCTTGTGTATATGTTCTTTAAGTCTTCATCCCTATTTTTAGAGGATTTGAGAGACATTGAGAACTAGCTGGTACATCAACTTGTCTTGACTGAAGCTTTGATTCTTCACCATTGATCATTTGGCTGATTTGATAATTGTCCTATGAAGAACCAATTTCAAATCCATTCCAATAGAGAAGGAACAATGTCTGCAAACATTATTGTTATTCTTGTCGTGATGTAGAGACAAGATGCAGATATGGTGGTTGTAGAGGCAGACGCAGAGTTAGTGGTTGTACACTTTGTACACTGTACTTTGTCAACGCTCTTTAGCTTCTGGTGAAGTAGCTTCTGATGAGATGCTTCTGATGATCTTGCTTCTGATGACATCATCTTCAGGAGCATTTTCTTCAGACTCATTTTCTTCAGATGCTTTAAGCTTCAATATAAATTCTTTTGCTCTTTGACTTGTTCAACCAGAACCTCTATGAATAAGACTTTGATTATGATCCTGTACACTTGAACAAATGTTTAGCATATCCAATTGACAATTTTTAATACCTTGTTATCATCCAAACTTAGAAGGTGATTTTTGCGAAATACCCTTTGTTCCAACAATCTCCCCCTTTTTGATGATGACAAACACAAGTATTTAAAAAGATCAATTGTTGTTAATTTAATTAACGGGCTGACTTTGGGGTTCTGAGGTTTGTAAGCTCAGAGTCTGAGGTTTGTAAGCTTTGACTCCCCCTGAGTCTGATAGTCTTTATGGTGAGGTTTGTAAGCTCCCCTTAAGTTCTATCCAAGTTAATTAAATTCATTTTAAGCATAAAAAATAATAATTCACAGTACTCGCACATGATCTAAAAAGACTTGAGATAAAAAAGATTCTCCTAAATAAAATTGCTATTGTATTTTATTTTAACTTGAACTCAGAGCCTTATCAAATACTTCTATTACTCCCCCTTTTGTCATTAACAAAAAAAACGAAAGAGAAGTAAAGAAAAACATGTGAACAACACAAAAATTGACTCTGAAAAGAAATATATCTATATATATATATATGTATATATATATATATGTATATATATATATATATATATATATATATATATATAGAAAGATATACACAGAATCAAAGTTTCAGAAGCAGACAAATTTAAACTAAGCAAAAAAAAAAAAAAAGTGTGCATCTAAGGGTTGGGTTGTTGTTGTTGGTGGTGGATCAATGCCATCATGCGAGTAATGTCCTCAGATTGCTTCTTCAGGAGCTCAGCTTGTTGCTTAACTGTCTCCTCAAGAGCTAACTGCCTATGAAGGAGAGAATCTTCTCTAGCCTTGGATTCTTCCTGCTGTTTAAGCACTTTCTGTTTAAGCATCTTGAACACCTTAGCTTCTCTAGATACATAGTCTGATTCTGAGTAGAAAGGAGCATTGGCTAAATACAGAAGTGGACCTTTAGCTTGCTCAACTAAGTGCAGAATCCTCAAGTGACGTCTCAGTGCAGAAGCTTGGATCCGACAACATTTCTAGCTTACAACATTTATCAGTGCAGAAGCTTTGCTCTTTAGAGATGACCATTGATCCTCATAGTCAACAGATAAAGTAGGAACTCTTCTTAGTTGCACTAGAGCTTGCATTTCAGTACTGATTTTTAACAACTCAGCCTCAATGTATTCAGATTCCAGAATGTTTATGGGTGGTTGTTCAAGGATCTGAATATGTGATGAAGATGAAGGTTGGTCAGAAGTACTAAGAGTTAAGTTTTGTACTGGTTCAGAATCTGGGACAAACACAGAAGGTTCAGACTCTGTCACTAGGGCAGACTCTTCAACAACTGTCTCAATAACAGATTCTGGAATGGTCTTTTCTTGAGCTTGAGCTTGAGCTTGGGTTTGAGTTTGGATTGATGTTGGTTCAGGATCATTTTGTTGAGAGGGTTTTGGTAATTGTTGGTTGACTAAATCAGTCTTTTCAGGGGCTGATTTAGTGGCTTTTTGTGGAGTTTCAGGGAATTCACCACCTAAATGTTTCTCTAAAGAGAACATGTTTGAAGGTGAACCAAAATTGGGTAGGTCATAAGAGGATGGCTCTTCAGGATCTTCAGCAGTTGCTGAAGGCTGAGCCTCCTAAAGGGGTTTCTGAATTGTTGAGCCCATTACGACCTCAGCAAGTTCAGTACCAACAAGTGTTGGGTTGATTCTGATTGGTGGTTTAGGTTTATGAATGGGTTTAGGCAACATGTTGATTCTCTAACTAAGAGTTATGTTGTCTTGGTCAAAATCAGTTAAGGGTGATGATGAAGGTGAGATGATGATGGGGGAAACTGGAATCTGAGTTACCTTGGCTGAGAGTTGATCAGAAGGATTACCTGAGAGAGGAGCTTCTGATCTGTCAGCTTCTGAAGTAGACTTTGAAGCAGCAGATTCTGGAACAGATCCTGAAGCACCAGCTTCTGGTGTTCCTTGATTCTTCTCCAGAACCTTTTGAGCTTCCTTCACAACATCTTGTGCAGCTCCACCAACAATTTTCTTAACCTCATCAATCTTCTCCACATAGTACTCATCACAGTTTTCTTGCCCAATAGCCTTGAGCCTTTCATCCCTCTCCAACAAGTATTGTGCAGACTTTTTCTTCTTTTCTGCTATCAACTTATCAGCATGTTCTTTAGCCCTACTGGCGATAGCAGGAGTTACAATGAACATTGGAGAGACAATCTCAACAACTGGCTGTCTTTTTCTAGGCCTTGATTCTTGCTCTTCTGCATCCATTTCTTCAAGAGCTAATTGCACCTCCTCATTGGTGATTGAAGTATCTCCTTTACCCCTTTTTCTCTTAGGAGTAGGAGCAGAAGCACTATCGTAGTTAGTTGCTTCAGACTTAGCAGAAGCATTGTCGTAGTTAGTTGCTTCAGACTTAGCCACCTTCTGTTTCTTGGCCTTAGCAACAGCAGCTTCTGATTCAGTATCAGCCTTGGTCCTTTTGCCCTTGACTTTGAGAGGAGCACCATCAGAAGTATCAGGGATGTCTTCATCCTAAATGGTTGCAATTGTTTCCTTGGCATGTGCAGCTATATATCCAACCAAAACTTCAGGATTATCCTCTTTTAAGATGGGAGGAAAATCCCTCATCGGTTCTGATTGAACTGTGGATTCTTTCAGGTCCTTCTCGTTGGGAGAGAATTTCCTGATAATCTTCATATTTTTCAGGTCTTGCCATTGATGATTTTCCCGGTAGCAGTTCCAAGAATTCTGTCAGAAGCAAGCTTGGATTTCCTCAAAATCTCCAGCAATTTACCTTGAGAAAAGATCTCAGACAACAGTCTCCCACATAGCACTTGATTTCTTTTCCCTTTAACTCCTTCTTTGATAGCCCAGCACAGATGATGCATGAGGTATCTTGGAAGATTTATCTTCTGATAGGAAGCCAAGAAATACAGGACCAGTTTGTGGTCAAGACTAGGTTGGTCAGACCCTCGTCCCTTTTGAAAGAAGCAGTCAGTGATAAACTTCAGGAGCATCTTGTGATTATCATCCATGTCCACCAACTTAGTTGCTGGGTTTCCTTTCAGCAGCAAATTTGTGTAGCTTTCCAACAAGGGATTCTTCTTGCTGACGTTCCACTGAATTTTGCCTTCAGGAGCCATTCTGCATGCTCTGGCAATCACTTCTTCTGTGATGGTTATAGGAATACCCATCACTGCTGATCTGATTTCTAACCTCTTATATGGTTCAAGACCCATTTCTTTCCTCGATTTCCCTTTCAGACTTGGATCCCGTGACAAAGCCTTTGTTTCTTCCAACTTTGCCGCTTCTTGATCGTAAACCTCAGCCCTTACCTAGAAGTCTTTGACCAGTTTCACATATGTTGGTTCATTCAACATACGAAAAATAATCAAACAACTCATGTGCTTCCATCAGCGCCTCTAGGTCCATTCCGTTTCTCTTGAGAGAGGCGAAATCCACCGGTGATTCTACTTGAACATCAAAAGATTCAAGAGGAATAGTCATGGTCTTTGGTTTGATCAAGTAAATGGACCCTGTGTCGAATCGCATACCAGAACCACTTGTTGAAGTTGCCATTGAAGAATGTTGAAGGTTTAGGGTTTCTAGTTTAAGAGATAGAGAAAATCTGATTTTCTTAGCGTAACTGTTTGAAAAACTTGAAAGTGTAGGTAAAGTGAGTGAGTTGTGTGTGATTGATATATATAGTGATTTTGTCAAAACGTTTCAAATTCAGAGGGGACAAACAGACAACTCATTAAGGACAATATAGAGGGCGCGAGAATATTTGTTTAAAAGCGAATAACTATCATTGCCCTTTCAGTGTTATTACCCAATACAGACAGATCACGTCAGAGAACTAAATAAGTAACTGTTGTAGATAGGGGGCTAGGTGTCACTAGACTTAACTTCTACCTTTTCCACAACCGCAAGCTATCAGAGTCAAAAGATTCCTTTTCAGAGTCTGAGGTCTTTCAGGGGCTGAATTTCTCAGAGTCTTCAAGAGAGAGTCTGATACACAACAACTTCTGATAAATTTCAGAGTCTGACTTTTCATTCAGAGGCAAGCATTACTCAGTGACAAAATGCATGTTCAAATTTTTTTTTTAAAATTAAATCTTTCAACAGTCAAAGGTTTAGTAAATATATCAGCCCATTGACGATCAGTATCAATGAATTGAATATCTAAAATTCCTTTTTCAACATAGTCTTTGATAAAATGATGTTTAATTTCAATGTGCTTGGCTCTTGAATGAAGAATAAGATTCTTTGACAAACAAATAGCAGCTGTATTATCACAATAAATTGGAATACAGTTTTCAGTTATTTGATAGTCTTCTAACTGATGTTTCATCCAGAGTAGTTATGTACAACAACTAGCAGCTGAGATGTATTCTGCTTCTGCTGTTGACAAAGCAATAGTTGCTTGTCTCTTGCTAGCCCAGGATATCAGATTATCACCAAGGAATTGGCAATTTCCACTGGTTAATTTTCTTTCAATCCTATCACCAACATAGTCAGCATCACAGAATCCAACTAGTTTATAATCTGAAGATTTCTTATACAGATATCTAAAGACCCTCTTAACAGCAGTTAAGTGAGGTTCTCTAGGATCTGATTGAAACCTTGCACACAAGCATACACTGAACAAAATATTAGGTCTGGATGCAGTGAGATATAATAGAGAACCAATCATACCTCGGTACAGCTTCTGGTCAACTTTAGACCCTTGATCTTCTTTGCTTAGAGTGTAGGTAGGATGCATTGGAGTGTTCATCTCTTTACATTCTTCAAGCTTGAACTTCTTCAGAAGCTCCTTGGTATATTTGGATTGATGAACGTACAGACCATCTTTGCAGTGGTTGATTAGAATTCCCAAAAAGAACTTCAATTCTCCCATCATGCTCATTTCAAACTCATCCTGCATCATCTTAGAAAATTCCTTGCAAAGAGATGCATTAGTTGAACCAAAAATAATATCATCAACATAAATTTGCACAACTAGTATGTCTTTCTCAAGAGTCTTCTTGAATAATGTTGTGTCAACTTGTCCTCTTTTAAAATCATTTTTAAGCAAGAAATTACTCAGTCTGTCATACCAGGCTCTAGGAGCTTGTTTCAGACCATACATAGATTCCTTTAACTTATAAACATAGTCAGTATGTTTTAAATCCTCAAATGCAGGGGGTTGTTTCACAAAAACTTCTTCAGAGATGACACCATTGAGAAATGCACTTTTAACGTCCATTTGGTACAAAGTTATGTTGTGATTTACTGCGTAGGAAAGAAGTAACCTGATTGCTTCCAATCTTGCAACTGGAGCAAAAGTTTCAGTGTAATCAATGCCTTCTTGTTGGTTGTACCCTTGAGCAATAAGTCTAACTTTGTTCCTGATTACTTCTCCTTGTTCATTCAGCTTGTTCCTAAACACCCATTTGGTTCCAATAATGTTTTTGTGTTCAGGCTTAAGTACAAGATCCCACACATCATTTCTTTTGAATTGATTGAGTTCATCTTGCATTGCTAAGATCCATCCATCATTAGCTAGTGCTTCATCAACTGTTGTAGGTTCTATCACGGACAACAATCCCAAAGCAGACTCTTCTGGCCTGAAATGTGATCTAGTTCTTCTGGGACTTTCTTTGTTGCCAATGATTTGATCCTCAGGATGAGAAGACTTGTATTTGAATGAGTTTCTGGACTAGATAACTTGCTGCGAATCAACGTGAGCTTCTTCAGAAGCTTCTACAACTGGAACATCAGGGGCTGTTGCAGCTTCTACAACTGGAACATCAAGGGCTGTTACAGCTTCTGAAGTACCCTCTGACTTTGGAGTCTGATCAAGTTCAGAGTAATCATCAAACTCTTCTGAACCTGCAATACTTTCATCCTACAACAGGATCATGAATCATGGTTCTTGCCATTTCTTGTAAAGACTTATTCTTTCTTTCTACAACCCCATTTTGCTGTGGAGTTCTAGGAGAAGAGAATTCATAGACAATGCCATGTTTTTCACAAAATATTTCGAATGGCTCATTTTCAAATTCCCCCCCATGATCACTCCTGACTTTTAAAATTTTCAATTCTTTTTCAAATTGGACTTGAATGCAGAATTTGCTAAACACATCATATGAGTCATCTTTAGATTTAAGAAACTTAACCCAACTCCATCTATTGTAATCATCAACTATAACCAATCCATATTTACGCCCATATAAGGATGCAGTGCTAACTGGTCCAAATAAATTAATGTGGAGTAGTTCCAAGGGTCTGAAGGTAGAAACAATGTCTTTTGAATTGAAAGAAGTTTTAACGATTTTAACCTTCTGACATGCACCACAAAGTGCAGCTGAATGATAATCAATGTCTGGTAAGCCTCTGACAAGTTGTAACTTTCTAAGTTTAGAGATTAACCTCCAGTTAGCATGTCCCAACCTTCTGTGTCACAGCCATTTCTTATCACTCATTGATAAAAGGCAAAGTACCTTCTGATCAATCAGTTCTGAAAAATTAATCTTATATACATTGTTTCTTCTCTTTCCTTTGAAAATTATGGATTTATCATCTTTGTTGATCACTGTGCAGTTGTTCTTAACAAACATGACATCATAACCATTATCACAAAATTGACTTATGCTAAGTAGGTTTTGTCTTAGTCCATCAACCAACCACACATTATTAATTGAGATTGAGGAATTACCAATTGTTCTAGTACCAATGATTTTGCCAGTTTGGTTTCCTCCATATCTCCTCCCTCTTTCATGGTCAGGGTTAGGAACATAGACCTTTCTCCCGTCATGTGTCGCGAGCAGCCGCTGTCCAGGTACCAGGACTTCTGCTTTTCGCTTCCTTTTAGACACACCTGCAACATCAACAATGTCTGACTTAGGTACCCATATTTTTGTGGGTCCTCTTGGGTTAGTCCTAGGAGTTTTGAATTTCCTTTGTGTTCTTTGTCTGAAATTATCCTGCTTTGTCTTCTTCCAGACTTTAGGTTCAAGAACCTTTAGTCTTAGAATGTAACTTAGCAACGACAGCTTCCTTCCTCTAAAATCTAGGCTTTTGAATTTCAGACTATGTTTTCTTCAGAACCTGTTTATTAGGTTCTGATCTTTTCAGGATCTGTAACTTTGGAGCTTTTGATTTAGAGTTGTTCATGACCTTTGTCTTTTGGTTCTTAGGTTTTGACTTAGTCATTACATCTGAACTTGAAGCTTTAGGTTCTGAATGAGAAGCTGTGTTGACCTTTTCAGATTCAGACACAAAATGAATTTTCAGTCTCTCTTTGGTGTTATCAGAACAAGGTTTCAGGATCACTTCACCAGGGTTACCTCCTGTGAAGCCAATTCCCTTTTTGTTGTTTTGATTGATGCTATAAATCATAGATGCAACTTTGGTTCTATCAATTCCTGTGGTAATAAACTCTTGAAGAGCAGCATCCTGCTCAAATAAAGGTTTATTATCACCTTTCTCAGTTATTACTTTCAAATCATTATTTTCATGCTGTAAAACATCCATCTCCATCTTAGTTGATTCATGGAGTTTTAGCAACTTAATGTATCGTTGCTTAACTCTCCTCAACTCAGAGGATTGGTTTTCATAATGACCAAGAAGTTCCTTGAGAGAATCAATTAATTCAGATCTGGTGAGTTTGGAATATACCCCAGTTTCATTTTTAGAGTCTGTACAGGATTCAGCATCAGATGATTCTTTTTCATCTTCAACAGTAGCCACCAAACACATGGCTATATTTGCTTCATCTTCAGCATCATCCTTATCAGATTCAGACTCATTATCCAGATCTTCCCAAGTTGCCATCAAACTTTTCTTGATTTGCTTCTTGAATTTGTTGGATTTAAAGACTGGCTTCTTAGATTTCTCTTTGGATTTTTCCTTCTGCAGGTCTGGACAATTAGCAATGAAGTGTCCAGTCTTCTTGTAGTAGAAACAACCTTTCTGTTTTCTAGAGCTCTTGTGACTACTGCCTCTGCTCATGAACTTCTTGTTCTTCTTAGCAAGATATTGTAGTCTGTTGGAGAGCATAGCCATCTCCTGAACGACTGCACGGTCTTCATCAGAATCGTCAGATGTAGATTCTTTTTCAGACTCCAACGCCTTCAGAGCCTTAGTTGACTTCCCTCTTGACTTTAAAGCAATGGACTTATGCCTCTTGACAGGTTCATGCTCATTAAGACCAATCTCATGACACTTTAAAGAGCTTATAAGATTTTCAACACTCAGAGTGCTTAAATCTTTAGCTTCTTCAATAGCTGTCACTTTTAGTCTCCACTTAGCAGGTAAGCTTCTTAGAATCTTGTTCACATGATCAGACGCCATGTAGCTTTTCTTCAGAATTTGAAGCCCAGAAACAAGAGTCTGAAATCTTGAGTACATTGTCTCAATGTTTCCATCCTCCTTCATTCTGAACAACTCGTACTGATGAACGAGCATAGTAGCCTTAGCTTCTCTGACTTTCTTATTACCCTCATAAAGTGAGCATAATGAGGTGAACATAGCCTTCTTTGTAGATTTGTCACTCATCTTTAAGTACTCTTTATGAGGCAAGGCAGCCACAAGAACGCCTCTGATCGTGTGATGTTTCTTATAAAGCTTTTTCTGTTCAGCAGTTTGAGCTTTCCTATCAAGAGCAACACCTTCTTCATCCAACTTCAAATCACCAACACCTTCTTCAAGAATATCCCACAACTCATCATCCATTCCCATAATGTGACTATACATCTTGGTCTTCCACCAAGAGAACGTTTTTGGATAACCATTAAACATGGGAGGTTTGTTGTGATTAGCAGACCTTTCATTTTTGTTGTTGTTGCTATAATCATATGGTATAGCAGTTCTAGAACCAGAACCAGAACCAGAGCCAGCAACATCTTCCCCAGACATGTTTTTCTCAGATCGTTCACTGTAACACAGTTAAGTGCTAACTACAAAGCCAAAGCTCTGAAACCAACTGAAGGTGAGAAAAAACACAAGAAGGGGGGGTTGAATTGTGTTTTCAAAAACTTCTCCTTCTTACGTTATAAAAACTGTTCCCAGGATCAGAGCCTAATAGAGTTCAGAGTCTGACTTGAGTTTAGAGTCTTAATGCAGCGGATAGATAGTAAGAGAGTAGAGAAAGAAAGAACACAAGCAATTATACAGGTTCCTTCCACAAACCGGAAGTAGTCTTGTCCCCCTTGCACTTCCAAGGAGAGTTTCACTAAAATGTAATATCAAATTACAAGTTGCTCAAACACAAAGTAAGAGACTTCTCAATGCTCAAGGATAACTCCAAGAGACTTCCTTTGCTCAATCACAACTAAAAGAGACTTTTATGCTCAATCACAAAAGGAAAAGACTTCTCTAAACAATTATAAAGAATTGAAAAAGGGTTTTGAATACTTGATATACAATCAGAGGTATTCACAAAACAATGCAAACAGAACATACTCTGTTTTTCTAGACACTTAAGAATTCTAAGATATGAACTTTTGTAAGAATTCTCCAAGTTGTTGATGTGAATAAAATTTTTCAGCATTTTGGCTCAGATAATATACGTTGGTCTTGTGTATATATTCTTCAAGTCTTCATCCCTATTTATAGAGGATTTGAGAGATGTTGAGAACTAGCCGGTACGTCAACTTGTCTTGAATGAAGCTTTGATTCTTCACCATTGATCATTTTCCTGATTTGATAATTGTTCTATGAAGAACCAATTTTAAATCGATTCCAATAGAGAAGGAACAATGTCTGCAAACATTATTGTTATTCTTGTCTTGATGTAGAGACAAGATGCAGAGATGGTGGTTGCAGAGGAAGACGCAGAGTTAGTGGTTGTACACTTCGTACACTGTACTTTATCAGCGCTCTTTAGCTTCTGGTGAAGTAGCTTCTGATGAGATGCTTTTGATGATCTTGCTTCTGATGACATCATCTTCAGGAGCATTTTCTTCAGACGCATTTTCTTCAGATGCTTTAAGCTTCAATATAAATTCCTTTGCTCTTTGACTTGTTCAACCAGAACCTCTATTGAAGTTGAAGTAAATGTCACTAGAAGGGGGGGTTGAATAGTGACCCTTTAAAAATTTCTCTATTTAGACTCTCAAAAGTTTACTTGGATTAAGACGATTAGTAATGAATATGCAATACTAAAGTAAATGACGAGGAAAGTAAAGAGTAGAGTTTGAGAGAGATCACACAGAGAAGTTATCCTGGTTCACCCAATATGGGCTAGTCCAGTCCCCACAGCTTTTATGAGATTATCCACTAGTTCTTGGGAGTTTCTTCCTCCACTTTGCAATGTGCAAAACAATATGTATTCTCTAAGCCTCACCAGGCTTACACTG
>Ga0315914_1008217_pt1 | contig 14062 bp, 18 predicted proteins | sample MpolenodulesMG_FD_203920 | JGI IMG/M metagenome (GOLD analysis project Ga0315914, IMG submission 203920) | Medicago polymorpha root nodule microbial communities from Los Angeles, California, United States - elongated nodules | ecosystem: Host-associated > Plants > Roots > Nodule | place: USA...
CTTCAAGTAAAGCTTCTCTAAAATCTGACATTTGAGCTTTTATAGCTTTGACACTTTCTACACGACTCTCCGAACGAGTTGATGACAATGATTTTGGATGTTGTTGCTTTCGGCCGGCCCTGAAAAACCACCCTCCCAAGTCCCACCCATGCTAAGGACAAAGGCTCCCAACCAAAGGCTCCCAGGTATCTTCCTTTCTAGGGTTCGTTCCGACTAACAGACCTTGATATCTAAAAGGGATGGATCCAACTTTACAATGAAGGAATCAAATGTGACAGCTACAGTTGGATAAAAAAGAGTATTATTTATTTTAACTTGTAACAATCTATATAGCTCGTTAGATTTTGGTATCGATCTCCACAATATGCAAATCAGCATTAGTTTGTACTAGCATATATATTTTAACTCACAATAACTGAAAGAATAAAAGATATTGACCTGTATATATAATCAGCAGTACCAAACAAGATATAGCTGAATTTACATTACATAAACATAGCATTCCAATAAAAGAACAAATTAAAAATATTGTCTAAAAAGTTAAGATATTGACACAATTTTATTTTTGTATCAAATCAAAGGAGGAACTAAACTAAGAGCCTCAAATTGATCTAATTAACATGGCATATAAGAAGTTCATGTGCTAGTTTCTTCAAATTGATCCAATTGATTAATATGAAGCTTTAGAAGGGAGTGTATATTTGCATCTGACTCAAAATATGCTCAAAGTTATCGGTTGTCTTCTCAATAGGGTGAGTATGCACTCCTTCATATGTTGTCACCACTACTCCCTCATCTTTGGTTAACCGTTGCACTTGTTTCTTTACATTGCACCCTTGATGTGTGCACCTATAGTAGCTCCTGCAAAATATTAACAAAACCAATGGAACCAATATATTTGTTAATATTCATGTATACTTTAAAACCCTATTTTAAACCCTATTTGACATTTTGTATATCTATATCAACTACAATTGGTCATTATGAAATCTTCATTCGACATTATGAAATCTTAGTCGAACGAAGATTAAACATTTTATTCATTTTTAAATCAATGGAACAAATTTAGATTATATTTTAAACCCTATTTAAAACTTTAAAACAAAAAATGTTTAATCTTTATTCGACTAAGAATTTACGATGACCCATTAGTTGATATAGATGGTTAAATATTGTGCACAAATCCATTGTGATTTATGTTCAAGTTTGGAATTATCCATTAATCATTAGTAGATTTTGCTTATATTTCATTGTAAAGTCTCAATAAAAATGAGTCTGTCATAGTCTAAATTATAATTTCTCTTTTCGTGCACGCAGGGATGCATATATGAGCCAAATACTAAAAGACAGACACAGTGATAAAGAAGAATATACTAGATAATTAAGAGAGCAAATTATCAAGATCGAGTATATGAACAAATTAAACCAAGACACTTGTAGATTATAAACTCAACAAGAACCTCTTGATTAATTTTTTTTAGTTAATTTTAGAGATTCTTTTATGTTATAGCATAGTTTATTGATTATAAAAACAAAGTGAAAATAAACTGAATTAAAGGGATAATTAAAATGTAGTACGGTGGGGGTCAAAATATTCTTTGTACATATATACACGTAATAATTATTTATAAACTTAGTCAAACATAGCAGCCGCACACACATGTAACAATAACAATCACCTAAAATTCAAGACTAAGAGGAAACAAAAAAGAAAACATCAAACTATGAACAAGAAATTAACATGAACAAAGAACAAAAACAAACCTGGGAAATTTGTTGTTTTTAACAGCTTTTTGGCCATATTTCCTCCATCTATAACCATCATCAAGTATATCAACTTGACTCCTAGTTTGAAAAGCATATTTAGGCTTCTTAGCCTTTTTCTCACCTTTCTTTTTAACACCTTGTTGATCAATAATAACATTAACACTTCCTTCTTCTCCTTTCACATCTTCATGGTCATGAGTAACACTAATTTCATTATTAGTAGTAGGTTTCAAACCAAGAAATGCATTTGAGCTTTGACCATTCAAACCACTCGTTGGAATTTGGTAGCTTGAAGAAGGAGGACAAGGAAACAACATGGAATAATTGTTCTCCATATTAGTTTAAATCAAACCAATTTGAAATTATAGCTTTTGTTCACTATTTGCTTGAAAGAAAAAAGGACCAGGAGAGGATGGTAGGTAAAATGTTGAAGAAACGATGTAGAATAAATTGTTGGGGCGGCTTTTAATGTTAGCGTGGTTCACATAATGGATGTATACATCGAATGTGAAGAAAGAGAAATAAAGACTAAATGAGATGAGATATATATACACACAGTGGCCATATATAGTGTCGTGAACGGCACGAAAATTATCCTATTGTGTGCTGTGAAAACTAGTATAAAGATCTAGCAAGGTCTATTTTACCCTCTATATATATATTGAAACATTTATGTTCCTTTGTTATTATTTATAAGTGAAACTTTTTCTTTTAACAAGCAAAATTCAGATATATTACTACTAAAGGAGCGTCCTTAATAGTACAAGGTATGCCAAAAAGAACTCCAAAAGAATACAATCCATCAGGTGACAATAGAGAAAAATACAATAAATTAGCCGATGTCCAGACAAACAAACGGGCTCGACCACCACATATGAAAATTATGACGAATATTAATATTAGTTGGCTTCATCCACCAAAAGGAAAATAATTTCATTTTATCTAGCAACTGATGGATAGGAGTTACGATGTTCTTGAAAATACGATGATTCCTTTCATTGCACAGAACCCAGACGTAGCAAAGAGCCAAACTAGCTGCAAAAAAGATCGACGTGCTTGCAAACCGCCTGATAAATAAGCAAACTAAATAGCAAGCATGTTCCTGTAAATAATACGGATCAGCGGAATAAAGGTCAAGCCAAGATCGGACAATGTCACACAGAGAAGCAAAACGGGGACAAGACAAAAACAAATGTTGAGCAGTCTCCAGATCACCACACCCAGTCATACATAACTGATTATCGTGAGAAAGAGTACCGCGCACCAAAAAATTATCCTTCGTTGGTGACCTGTTTCGAAATAGTCTCTAAGTCAAAATTGAGACCTCCAAGGGAACCTGCTTATACCAAATGAAGTATGTAGTAGCATCAGAGATCGTAGGCTTCTGGTTGGTAAACATACACGCCCCTAACCAAATAACCATCAATCGAATTGATCCTCCAAAGCCATATACCTATAGAATTATGCTGCAAAGAAATATCATGAAGTTTAAGTAAAACTGAAATATAACTCATCTCATATGTTCCATAATAATCATTACGTTAGTAAAAAAGTTGTCACAAAACAATTCTTACTTTCTATTTTTTAATTTAACATGAACTACTTTTCCAATTAGTCACTAATTAATAATATATGAATCATTTACATGTTATTATTTTCTATTTTACATGTTATTTTTTAATATATTCGCTTAACTTTTTTTTAAAAAAAATATTTGTTAACTTTGATCTTTCTATTTTAATTGTAATATATGGCATTGTTTAATATGGAACCGGTCCAACGTTGGACCCTGGCTCATATTTTTAGTAAATTTTAATAAAATATTTTATATTTTATATTATCAAAATTTATTTTTAACTATAATATATACTTTTAAAAATGTTTCTAATTTCAACAAAATAACACGTTTTTTATTAAAAAAATTAAGCATGTTAGAAAATTCCTCAAACCAAGAAGAATAAAACATAATTCTAGAAGAAATCATAACAAATTACTCAATGCCATTAGTTTTTCAATGTGACTTTGTCTTCGCAAATGAGGAAAAGAAATGTGTTTTTAATTTGGTTTATTGAAGACTAATATTATAGTTAGAGTGTCTATGTTTCATGAATGACAAATTTATTCTTTAGAATGTTTAAAAATGTAACATTTCCATATTTGGTAAAAGGTATAAAATAAATTCTTGGTTTTATTCTTTGGAACCTTGATTGATCTTTCCATATTTCTCTTCCCATGTGAAGGTTTGAAAATCTTGTATTCTCATGCAACGGAAGCTATTATTTTCCACTTTCACATTCCATCTCATTTTTAATTCAATCATATTTTAATTTTAAATTAAAATTAATTTAAAAATATTTCAAAAAAATCAAATTTCTGATAATAATATTTTACATTGGATGTTATGCAATCAATTTGTTTAAAACTCAAAAAGTATATTTTCAACTTAATTTTTTTTTTTTTTTTCTTTCTTAACCAATAGTTAGTATGACCCTTCAGGAATTAAATACAACTCATTTTTTTTTCCAAAACTTGATTTATGGGTGAATGGCATTCATAATCATTAATAAACTTTTTTAAGTCTTGTTATGTCCCCACTTTTGCACTATTAAACTTGATGAGTGGATAATATGTAAGATGGTAGACGGTGTGATTATTTTAGGTATTAATTAAATTGAATCTAATTCATAATTATGAAACTCTCTTTAGGCATTAGAGCCTTACTCAACCTAAAAAAAAAAAAAAAAATTATAATGTGAATCTTATCATTTTTTGTAAATACTATTCTTTTTTTATTATTTTTTAAAATGTGACAGTTGAAATCTTTTTAATCAATTAAAATTGAAGTGCAAAATTTCCCTACAAAACATAGCATATGTAATTTATTACACTAAAAATTACCAAAAAATATATATACATAATGACCAAAATCTGAGACAGTAAAATTGATTTCTAATTGAAAGTTAAAATCTATGCTTTGATTAATTTGTTTTCTACCAGATTCATATTAGAAAAACTTTTGAGTTTGTTTGTTGTTTATCAGCAGGAGTAGCTAGGGGGTTGTATCGGAAAAAAGAGGTCCAGTCTAAGTTGGAATTTCAAGGCGGCTCCATGATTATGATAAAGACATTAGTGTGTGTTTTGTGTATTTCAGATAGCATAGCCAATCAGCTACATAAATTATCATTTTTAAGTTTGAATTTATGTACGTGCAACTGGATGGCTATATGTCTACATTAATCAATAGTAACAAGATTTCTAAAACAAAAATACATTGGTTGAAAAATCTATAAACGGAAATTTGTTTTAGAAATATGGGTCAGGTCAACGTGTGCTCTAAGGGCACATGTTAAGCAATTCAAAAAGGATAACTTTGGAAAACATAATATATTAACTTTTAGGTAGTTGAATGAACGATTTTTTATGCGTATATTTCTTTAATAAGTTCTTAACATGTGCCCTTGAGAACACAAGTTAACATTTGTCTAGAAATATAAATACGGTATTTTATTAACTAATGGAATATGCATCATGACTAATAATTACATTTTTTTTATTCCTTCCGTCCCATAATACTTGACACAGTTGACCTTATTACGGATGTCAATGCATAACTTTGAGCTTAAATATCTTGAATAATATATCATAAAGGCCAATTTTAACGACATCTTATATTATATTATTTATCTTTATATATTAGTAGAAAAATACGGTCAAAGTAAATTATGTCAAAATTGAAAATTTTCAAATAGATCATCTATTGCGGGACGGAGGGAGTAAAACTTACTTATTTTAAATAGTTAATCAATGTCAATGAGGCACATTTTAACCTTCTTTCTAAAATAAATCCTATCAAGCTCAAAAAGAAAAAAAATAGAAATCCTCTAAAATAATTATTAAGATAAATAACAAAAATTATTAAAATAAATTTTCAAACTATTTGGAGGTTGACACGTTTGTGGAAAATTGTATTTCGTGTTGTTTTATTCGTGGTAGTCTTGGTGGCGAAGACCGAAAGCAGTTTTGTTTGGATCCATAAATTCGCACGTGTTTATATACAAAAAAATTTAAAGTAACCAAAAAATTGATTATGCCTCCCCTCAAAAATAAATTTGATTATGCACAAATTAGTAAAGTTAGTTTTTAAAAAAGGAAAAATACATTTTTTGGTCCATTGAGTTTGACAAAAAATGAACCAAAAACTGAAAAAAGTATTTATTTATTTAAGAAATAAAAATGGATTATATTAACATCAACAAGCTATTCCTCCAGGACAAGGTGTACCAGAGTGGATAGAACAAAGTTTACAACGAAAGTTCAAATAGATAAATAACAACAATTAAGCATCACCCAAGCATAACAATGAGTTTTAGCACCAATTATGAAATTGATAAGGGAAAGCTGCAATTTTTGCCTTATGCCAGCAAAAGGAAAGATGTATTATGTTTTCCAGAAGCTTAAGAGTAGTGTTCTCTTTGCCGCGAAAAATTATGTTATTTCTTTCCTTCCAAAGGACCCAAGATGTCGCAAACCATATCAGAAACATGAAAGATCTCCGCGCTTTTGCATAACCTGCTGCCAAACCAAACTGAAGGAAATGATCTGAAGTATTTGACGGAAAAGCTGAGTACACACCTAACCAATTCTGAACCAGTTGCCAAATCTGACCAAAGAAACCGCAATTAAGAATAAATGATCATTAGTCTCCTGCATTCCACACCCACCGACACACATTTGATCCTCATATTGAATAATCCCCGACGAAATAAATTAGCCTTAGTAGGCAATCTATTCCAAAAGAGCCGCCACACGAAAATTGAGACCTTAAGCGGAATGTCCTTCCTCCACATGAGGTCATCGGATATCAAGGAAACACCATGATTGAGAGGCGTACCATTAGTGAGAGTACGTTAAGCCCCTCTAACTGTATAACTTGTCAAAGGGTCTGGGATCCAAGTCTAAACATCATTAATGTCAACCTGCAATGAAACAGTCAGTAGTAAGATCCTACACTCCACTACCAGGTCCTCCTCCCACGCCCATAACCTCCTTCTCCACTTCCACGCCTCTCCTCCCTTATCCCACCCCCAAAGCATTCATTTGTGCAATAGTTAACAATTTATTCTCTGATAAATCAAACAACCTGCGATAACGAACTCGAAGAGGCACATCACCAACCCACCTATTCAACCAAAACAAGGTGTTTAATCCATTTCCAATTTTAAGGCGAACATTGTCAACATACCAATTTTCCAACGCCAACCCTAAACCGTCATAAATCCTAACTATCTCCCTCCACCAAACAGACTCTTCTCGGCCTCCTGCCTGCAATCGCCCACCCTCCAAGCCGTATCTAGCGGCCAATAATATAAACCACAAACCATCTCTATTTGTCACCTGCCTCCAACACAACTTCCCCAACAACGCTAAATTAAACTCCCTAAGTCTCCTTACCCCCAAACCTCCAACCCCCTTATCCAGACAAACAGTATCCTAGTCAATCCAAGAAATTTTCCTATTATCCTCACACCTACCCAAAAAAAACGAATTAAAAGAGAATTGATAGAGCAGATGATACCTGAGGGAGCTTTGAAGAAGGAAAGAGAATTGACAGGGAACGAGGCCAGAACAGACTTTAGGAGAACAAGGCGACCACCAAACGATAAATATTTACTCTTTCAACTTGATTGACGAGATTTGATATGATTAACAACAAGTTCCCAAAAATTCAACCAGCGGGATCCCCACCCACAGGGAGACCAAGATACATAATCGGCAAGGATGACACTTTACAATTTAAAACCGATGCCGCTTCAAGTAACCAAGAACGACTGACATTAACACCCACCAACTCACTCTATTGAAAATTTACTTTCAAACCAGACATAGCCTCAAACAAATACAAAACGACACGCATAGCTCTAACATTCGCCCAACTTTTATTTCCCACAATTAAAGTGTCATTTGCAAACTAAAGATGAGAAACGTTCAATGCCATATCACGCCCCACCTTATATACTGTGATAATATTATGGGATACCAAAGACTCCATCATCATATGAGACCCCTCCGCCGCCACCAGGAACTAAAAAGGAGACAGGGGGTCCCCTTGGTGTAACCCATGCGCCAAAGAAAACTCTTCTGTAGGGGAGCCATTAACAAGAACAGTCGTTGTTGCTGTTGTTGCACATTCTTTCATCCACTTTCTCCAAAGAGCGGGCAAAGACATTTACACAAAACATCATCCAAGTAAATCCAGGTCCACCGAATCAAAGGCCTTCTCAAAATCAACCTTAAAGAGCAACATGTCTTTATTTAGTATCTGTTGTGAATTCGATGAAAATCACACCAATAAAATACTTGATGTGTGGAGCAAGTAATAATCAAGCAACCAAAACAAGGTGTATGGAAGTTATAAATACAATAAAAAGAAGAAAACAACGAGAGAAAGAAAGAGAGAACACACGAAATTTGTTTACCTAGTTCGGTCCAATATTGACCTAGTATGGGGGAGAGAGCAGCCCTCCGTTTCCACTATAATGATGAGTAACTTTACAAAAGAGATATCAATGGGCTACAAGAGTAAGTCTCCCGTCTAAATCAACCTAAAGTCCTGATCTCTTGTCGTGACCAAGAGAGTCAATCCTAATAATGTTTCCCAAGGTGAATAAACCCTAACCCTAGTATTTGTTACCAAGATCAAACTCTATACAAACCCTAGTTTTCTTGTTGACTTATAAACCCTTGTTTTCATCCCCCCTCTATCTCTCAAGGTTTACTCTGATACAAGGGCTATATTTATAGTAAAAGTATTGCTTAAAACTTGGAACAAATCTGCACTGAAAAATACTTTTCTATTTTTCGCCTCCAGCGCACCAACGTGGCACGTTGTGATCCCAGCGTGGCACGTTTTTTCCAATGACTTGCTTCAGGAACCTCTTCAAAAAATGTGGCACGTTGCTTCCAAACGTGGCACGTTTTCTCCATAACCTGATTTTAAGTTAACTCTCACAATTCTCCACCTTGACTTCAAATCAGTGATGATGCCAATTTGATCATCAACCACCTTTGCTGCTCTTTCCCTTACTTCCCACTACACCATGTAGCTCCATAAGTTTACTCCTAACCTCTTCAAACATCGGAATGCCTTTCGCCTTCTTGAAGATTCTTGCATCCAACTACGCTAGGAATTTTAGGTAGTTCCACAAGTCTACACCTTAACCTCTTCAGCCATCGGAATGCCTTCCTCCTTCTTGAAGATCCTTGCGTCCAAACTACACTAGGAATTTTAGGTAGTTCCACAAGTATACACCATACCTATTCAGCTATCGGAATGCCTTCTGCCTTCTCGAAGATCTTTGCATCCAATCACCCTTGGACTTTTAGGGTAATCCCATAAGTCGTGCTATACATTTTTCAACCTCCATAATGGCTTCCGTCTTCATGAAGAAATCCCTTGCTCACCACTAGAGCATAGCACCCAAAGTCCTCCATAGTCGTACCATTCCCGGTGTGTTCAACTCCACCTAAAGTTGAGCGTACTCTACCTCAACTAGCAAATGTGTACATCCCACTATGTCTTCCACCTTGAAACTCCAACTCACAGGTAGATCACAAGTATTCTTACCACCGCCTCTCCAAGATGATATTGAGTGTTTAACGACTCTCCAGACGATCACCGCTCTATCAGGTATCACTCACAAGGTAAGAAACATTACCTTCTTTATCCTCCAAACAACAAATCACCCAAACACCTGCATCCTCATAACCCTCAGAGACAATATTCTTCAAGTCATCAAGGATTTTGTTGAACTCCACAAGTTGCTCCATGATGGCCTTGCCTCCACCATCTTGAATGAGTAGAATTGTTGCTTTAGGAATTGCCGATGAGCCAAAAACTTTGTCATATACAAAGACTCCAACTTTGACCACATCAATGTCGCGGTTGGTTCCTTTGCTACTTCTCTCAAATATTAATCCCCGAGGCACAAGACAATGACACTCCTGGCCTTGTCCACCGTCTCGATCTTCTCCACTTGTGACATGGTGACCGATAACGCACCTTCACCCTTCAAAGTTTTCTCACACTTTTGTTGTATTAAAACCGCTTCCATCTTTACCTTCCATAACCCAAAATCGTTATCTCCAGTAAACTTCTCAATATCCCATTTCGAACCCATGGTACTTGATTATCCTTTGATTCTTGCCTAACAGTGGGTGCCAATTGTTGTGAATTCGATGAAAATCACACCAATAAAATACTTGATGTGTGGAGCAAGTAATAATCAAGCAACCAAAACAAAGTGTATGGAAGTTATAAACACAAGCAAAAGTAGAAAACAACGAGAGAAAGAAAGAGGGAACACACAAAATTTGTTTACCAAGTTCGGTCCAATACTGACCTAGTTTGGGGGAGAGACCAGCCCTCTGTTCCATTATAATGATGAGTAACTTTACAAAAGAGATATCAATGGGTTACAAGAATAAGTCTCCCGCCTAATTCTACCCAAAGTCCCAATCTCTTCCCGTGACCAAGAGACTCAATCCTAATAGTGTTTCCCAAGGTGAATAAACCCCAACCCTAGTGTTTGTTGCCAAGAGAAAACTCTATACAAACCCTAGTTTTCTTGTTGACTTCTAAACCCTTGTTTTCAGCCCCCTCTATCTCTCAAGGTTTACTCTGATACAAGGTCTATATTTATAGTAAAAGTATCGCTTAAATTTGGAACAAATCTGCACTAGAAAATGCGTTTCTGTTTTTCGCCTCCAGCGCACCAACATGACACGTTGCGATCCCATTGCGGCACGTTTTTTCCAATGACTTGCTTCAGGAACATCTTCAGCAAACGTGGCACGTTGCTTCCAAATGTGGCACGTTTTCTCCAGAACTTGATTTTAAGTTAACTCTCACAGTTTCTTTGCTTCATCTACCACCTCATTGGCTACTAGAATACCATCAAGAATTTGTCTTTCTTTCACAAAAGCAGACTGAGAATCAAATACAACACTGCCAATAACACCCTTCAGACGGTTGGCTAAAAGTTTAGCCAGCACCTTATACAAGCTTCCCACCAAAGAAATGGGGCGATAATCATTTAACCGTTGCGGGCAATCTTTCTTAGGAATAAGAGTGATAAAAGTATAATTTATACCTTTCATAAGTTTCCCACTACAATGGAAATCAGACACAAACCGCATTAGTTCATCCTTCATATTAACCCAGAAGTCCTTAATGAACCAAAATTTACACCATCCAGACCGGGACACTTTTAACTATCACAATCCCATACTACGTTTTTCAGTTCCTCTAAGGTAAATGGTCTGATGAGATTCGCCCCCTCCCTATAGGATAAATGGCGAAAATTTAAGTCCAAAGCTTGGGGGCGCACCATCATTAGAGATTGGAGATGATCCAAGAAATGATTGAACTCCGCCAACCTGACATTATCCACACCTTCCACTAAGACACCACCCACATCAAGAATAGAAATATTATTAACACGCCATCTGATCGACATGGTACCATGAAATTTAGAGTTAGCATCCCCTTCCCAAAGCCAATTCAACCGAGACTGATGCCAACAGATACTAGAATGCATCCGAGATAAAGAATGCAACTTAGTAAAAAGACCATGTAATTCCTCCATTTCCTCCTCCCGTAAAGAAGAAAGCTCCCCTTTTTCATTTAACACAGAAATGTGATTTTTTACTGTCAAAATTTTGTCTGGAATATTAAGAGTATGTTTTTGATGCCACTCCCGAAGGGCCGCCTTAATCATCTTAAACTTTTCTATCATCACATAACCTCCCCACCCCTCCACCTTAAACGACCTCCATTTGGAACTAACAAAATTTTTATAACCTGGAATATCCTCCCAACACTTCAGCATACAGAACGTTTTCAGACCGCAATTTTGTTCATAAACGGATAAAACCAAGGAACAATGATCTGACAACACACGTAACTGAGCAACTTGAAGACTGTTCGGCCATCTCAAACACCAATTTTCAGATAGCAAAAATCTATCAATTCGACTCATGGAACGCCCATCGCCCCGGTACCACGTAAACCGACGCCCAATAAGGGGAAGATCAACAAGGACATTACCATCAATAAAACTATTAAAAAATGAAACACCATGCATCCTTGGCACAAAGGTTGGACTCTTCCTCTCCTCCTTCGTTCTAACATCGTTGAAATCCCCACAAACACAAATATTCCACCCATCAAAATTAGCCAACTTGTTTGATAAGTTCCCCCACAACACCTACTGACTCCCTATATCACAAGGAACATACACATTAAATAGAACAAAAGTTTCAGTCGATTTCACAAATCTACCACTCACTACCAGCACATGGTCAAAAGAAGAAGAAAAAAGAATCTCAACCTCGTCACAGTCCCACATAATGAGAAGTCCCCAGAAGCCCCTATCGAAGGTCGATAAGAGTATCCATAGGGAGAACTCCCCCACACCGTAGAACACACAAAAGCATCAACATATTTCATCTTAGTTTCTTGAAGACATAAAATAAATGGTTTTTTTTCTCCCACCAACTTTCTTATTTACCTTCTTTTTTCATGACCTCATAACCCCATGATATTCCAAGATATGATCTTCATCAGGAACCACCAAGACCCCACGACCCACCCCCTTACACCACCCTCACCTACTTCTTCCCCACACCCTCAACCTCCTATCCCACACCCTCACCAGCTAACCCACCCCCTCCACACAAACTTTTCCTCCCTCGATGAGATAAAACATTAAACATATTAGCTTTGTCACCATTAAATTTTATGCCAATCGACTTACCTATGTCCCATACATCATCCACCGCAACTTGCTCATTACCATGCAACATAATATAATTTTTCCAGTCATTGTTCACCGAAGCCTCATAAGTGGTTTCATTACTACCTTCCTGCCTCACACTATGCACACCATTGTCACCAATACCATCACGTCACTTTCGAACCTGATGTTTCAACTCATGAAGTGCTTCCTTTCTATCTGTTGTGGGCAGTTGAGCTACCTTTTCGAGACACCCCCTGGATGTCGCAACACCCCATCTAATTTCTTCTTAGTCATTTGAACATCCTTGTTTTTAACCTGCTGCCTTTGAATGATAGATGATTTATTTTTTAATTTTTTCCTTGATGCAAAAATAACCCCCGCATGACCATGATCAATGTCACCTAACCACTCCAAGCTCCACGGCCCCGTAATCATAGACCGCTCATGACTAGGCGGGCAAGAAGTAGTACAGGTACATGGTTTCTGCTTCTCGCCATCTCTCCTCGGCCTAATAGAGTTATCTTCCCCACCAGCCAAAGTAGCATCAAAAGTATCAATCTCAATTCCTTTTGCGACATCTCCTACCTCAATTGACTCATCACGTTGTTTCAGAACACTATCTGCCAACGAATTACTCTCTAAATGAGGCTTCATGACTTGCGTGGGATGCCGCACATCATCAACATTCTCCTGAACTTCACCATCCTCTTCATGATTCTGTAAAATTCGATCCTCCACCATCAAGTCGTTAAAAATGTCCACCAAATCACCTTCCTTCCGATCATTATGTTCATCAACATTTTCATTAGCATCACTAACAGAGTCTTCTTCAAATAAACAGACATCCTCACCTATTGAAAAACCTCATTCCTCCACTATTTTAATACTAAATACCGCCTCATCGACCAAAACATATGTTGCAGCATTAATGATCTCCAAAGAAGAGGTAGCTATTAAAATACGGGCATAATCCAACCGCTCTCTATCAATCATAGACAAATCCACCCTCATTACACGTCCAAAATAAAAAAACACAGTCTGGAAATAAATTCATTCCAAGCTTGCAACGGAATTCCATACAGACGGATCTATGCACCTTGTTCAAATTTAACGCATTCTTTATTTCAAGCTTTAGTGGAGGAGAAAAAAGAATTAGAAAAATCTGCAGCACCTGATAAAATATATTTGACCTCTTTAATAGGAACCCTTCAACAGTACCTTGACCGCCCCCATTGGAATAATATTTAAATTTTCAAATTCATCATTTAAAATACGTTTTTGTAACAACGCTATTGACTCGCCATTATACACCGCCGCCATTTAATAAATACTTTTGTACCACAACCTGGCTCCCCTTTGTCAACACCTTTCAACTCGACTGGCTCTGAAAACTTAACTTTGGCACCCACACTTCGACTCCGAACACCCGGCAAGACCACCTTCTCCCTCACCTTCCTAGGCTTCACTAAATCAGCCACACTTCCCCCCTCCTTCAAGTT
>Ga0315914_1008220_pt1 | contig 14057 bp, 7 predicted proteins | sample MpolenodulesMG_FD_203920 | JGI IMG/M metagenome (GOLD analysis project Ga0315914, IMG submission 203920) | Medicago polymorpha root nodule microbial communities from Los Angeles, California, United States - elongated nodules | ecosystem: Host-associated > Plants > Roots > Nodule | place: USA...
TCAGCGTGGTTAATAATTAATATCAATAAAAAAAAAAAAAAAAACTACAATAAGTTGAATTAATAAATGAGAGTGAAAACCTTAATTAACCTAGGGACCTACCATTTGCAGTTGAGAAACTAGATCCAAATTAAAATGAAATTGATTATGGAGAGATCTGTGGGAAATTGCAAGATTAAAAATAAAGTAAAAAAATTGTAAAGAGAGAGAGAGATTACAAATGTAAACCTTATCTATCGTTGATTGAATTGATGAAAAATAACAATTGAGAGAAGGATGAGTGAAGTTGAGTATGTTTGGGTATGCATAGCACAGAGCATAGGTTTTCTCAGCGATTGATTGAAAGATTCTTTAGTTTAGGTTCGGATATTTGGATTTTCTTTTTTCAATCTCTCTTACTTTCTCTCTCTTCTTCTTCTTTCAGTTTTTATCTTGCATCATCCTTTTTTGTCATCACACTCCTCCATCTTTTCTTCACTACTACGCTATTTTAATCAATTACTTATTTTATTTAATGCAACAATAATTAGAAATTGTTCGTTCAACTACATTTTTTTTATTATTATTAAAATCTATTAATATTTTTTTATTTTTCTTTGTTAGAGTATATATATATTTTATATTATTTCGTTTATCTTATTAAATTCTGGTATTTCATATATACGGCTCTCATGCTTTCATTCAAATCTTACAAATTACTGTACCTTATTAAAATAAAATAAAATCATAAAACGTAATTGCACGCACATCAAATCAAATCATGTACATGCCATGCCTCAATTCACAAAAAAATAAAAATAAAGTTCATGTATGCCTAAAAATAAAATTCAAATCATGTAAACCATGGGTATTTGAATATTTTCCAGCCACTAATAAAACGGGAGACATTCTTGCGTGAGTACAAATATAAATGAACATTGTTAGGTCACACACATAAAAAACTTATTTTTATCAAAACTAGACTCTAACCCGTGCGATGCACGGGTTTTTGTAGAGTTTCATATATAAAATATTAAATTGGCTATATTATTAATCGTAGAGTTACATTTAAACTCAGAAACAATCAAACTAAGTGACAATTGAGAGTGAATGACATGCACAATCTCAAAGAAGCAAATTAACAACATTTAGTTTACATCAACAAAAATTAATATGGAAATCAACAAAAATGAATAAAGTAATGTTATAGTCTACTATAATGATTTTTGCAAATAAAAAGTCAGAACAAAAACTTCATGTAATATAATATAGGAGAAACAAAGATGCCGACAAAATTACAGGAAAAAGTGAAGTTTCTAAGGAAAAATTATCATATGGATCAGTCAAATTATCTACAATTTTAAAGATGCAACTTTAATATCGTAACACGTAGTTAGCGTACACAAAAAAAAAATAATGAAAAAGAACTACTATCAATAAATGTACCGCTAATAATAAAAAATAACTGTTATGAGAGAGGAAACCGTTAGGGCGGTTGGGGTCCTAAAAAAAATGTTTTAGTCATGTATTTCATTTTTGGAAGCAACAATAATTCAACAAAAATAGAAGTGACATAGTGGTTATAGTTGTAAACTGTAAACATATGGTACCTGGTTTGATTCCTTACAAACTCTTTTTTTCATAAAAATTACCACAAAAAAATGCGGGATCAGGATTAGGGCAAACTTTTCAGAACTATTTAACATATTTTTGGCGGACTAATAGCGAGCTGGGCCTAAACGGGGCGGGCTGACCCGTATTGCCATCTCTATTTAAGCCAATAAATAATTTTTTTTATTAAAAATATAAAAAAAAATTATCTTAAAAATTTTATATTCAACACATTAAAATTTTAAAAAATAATTTCATATAAAACTTATCTATTTTTTTTTTAAAATTTGGAATTTGTTAGCATGACTAAAATAAAAGAGTAACTCTAACAACAAAGTATAAACGACACGAGTGATATGACGTGGCAAAACGACACTGCGTTTGTTGCGAAGCGTGGTCCACGAACAAAAGTAAAAAAACAGTAACAAAGGTTGAAGACAATGCGTTGAGTTGAAGAAGGAAACACAGCAAGCAAAGAAAATCAAACATGATCTCTCAGTTCTTCGTGCTTTCCCAAAGAGGCGACAACATCGTCTTTCGCGATTGTATCTTTCTTATTTCTAATTTTATCATTATTATTATTCCTATTTCTTTTTTATAATAAATAAATTCCCATAACATGAAATTCAAATAATAAATGCAGATCGTGGTGAAGTCCAAAAGGGAAGCGCTGAAACATTTTTCCGCAAAGTTAAATTCTGGAAAGAAGACGCTGATGGAGATGCTCCACCTGTTTTTGTAGGTATTTTTTTTTATTTTTTTTTTTATCAAAACAGTTGAATATATTTAATTTATTTTTTTCTGTTTTAATTTTTATTATTAATTTGAATAGAATGTAGATGGTGTGAACTACTTCCACGTGAAGATTGCTGGGTTATTATTTGTTGCTACAACTAGAATCAATGTTTCTCCTTCTCTTGTTTTGGAACTTTTACATAGAACTGCACGTGTCATCAAAGATTACCTTGGTGTTCTTAATGAAGACTCTTTTCGAAAGAATTTTGTCCTTGTCTATGAGCTTCTCGATGAAGTCATTGTAAGTACTTATTTCCTTGGTTCAATTCTTTTTTCAATGCTTTGCATGCCAAATATAACCCATTTAGTACAGCAAGATACACTGTTTAGTATAAAATATTGTCTAGTAGTTGCTATAGCGTAGCGGAATTAGAAGATACTGCTATTTTCAGCAAACTGCGAATATAACTTTGTTTCCGTTTGATAGATACATGTACTTGTACTGAATTCTGTTTTTTCCAGGATTTTGGTTATGTGCAAACAACATCTACTGAGGTTTTGAAGTCATATGTTTTCAATGAGCCTATTGTGATTGAGAGTGCACAGATGCCCCTTGGCCCCGCTTCCATTTTTATGGTAATTATTTGTAGATTCAATGGACAATTACTTGCTGCAGGCATATAGTATTGACTTGTTAAACTCTTGTATTTGCAGCAAGGGACCAAACGAATGCCAGGTACCGCTATTACAAAATCTGTTGTTGCTAATGAACCTGGTGGTAGGAAGAGGGATGAGATTTTTGTTGATGTGATTGAAAAAATAAGTCTCACATTCAATTCCAGTGTAAGTATGCAGGTTTATCTCTTATATGTGTATGTCATGCAATGAATCTGTTACACTGTCTTTCTTCCCTTATTATTGCTGCAAAATTTTGAAGCTTTATGATATGAGTTGTACTGTTTAAAACAGGGATTTATACTCACCAGTGAGATTGATGGTACCATTCAAATGAAGAGTTATCTTACTGGTAACCCAGAGATTCGACTTGCTCTCAATGAGGACCTGAGTATAGGAACAAGTGGTAGGTCAATCAATCTATGTTTTATTGACAGGAATCTATGTTATATTTTGTTCCCCTTGAAAGTTGAAGTTCATAAAGCAATATGCATGGTTTTGTTACCAATTTACCATGCACTTTTCTAGTTGTTTTCTGACTTATATTATTGACTATCAAGTACTATGCAGGGTACTTTGTTGTAATTCTCTACTCTATTATATGTTAAAATTCTTGACATATTAGTTGAGTTGTCTGAAGTGTTGGTCGACTCATTCAAGAATGGATAATTTTCTTAGAGAAACATATGTTGTTGACTAGTTGATGTCAGTTTTCTTGTTTACCCTTTCCTTCTTTCCTGATTTGATTCTATTATCTTTAACAGATTATAGAGGTTCTGGTGCTGTGATTTTAGATGATTGTAACTTCCATGAGTCTGTACACCTTGATAGTTTTGATATTGACCGAACTTTATCGTTGGTAAGTGCATATTACACAAGCTTATCTATATAGAGTAATAGTGTAATACAACAGCATGTTATACAATCAAGACCCTTGACTAATTATTATGCAATTGTTTGATAGGTACCACCGGATGGTGAATTTCCTGTCATGAATTATCGTATAACTCAAGCATTTAAGCCTCCCTTTCGTATCAATGCATTGATTGAAGAAACAGGACCACTCAAGGTGATTTTTTCCTCCCTCTAATTTTCTAAATCTTGTTTCTTTAGTCCATTTAACAATCGGCTATACTTTCATAGGCTGAAGTGACCATTAAAGTGCGAGCTGAATTCAACTCAAGCATCAATGCTAATACCGTTCTTGTACAGATGCCACTTCCTGCGTTTACAGCTCGGTATTAAATTTTATGATCATTGTACATATTATTTTAGTCATAGTTGATAGAAACGATTAGTGTATATTGTCATTGTCAATTGAGCTTGTTAACAGGCCAGTCGATCTGTTTGATAAATCCGACAACTAGAAATAGAAAGAAAATAACCGTATTTTTCAAAATTTACTGGCAAATGACATCAAATCAAATGATTTTGTATTCTCATTATTATGTTGATACATGAACCTTTCATGTCACACATGGTTGCATGTGGTATATTCTTGCAATTGAATTTGGTAGAAATGGGGAACATCACATAACATGAGAGATTATCAAAAAGAAAAGATTCGTGAACTAAGAATCAAGTTCAAGTATGGCATATAAACATCACAGCTGTCTATTTCATCACATTGACTATTAATTAATACCTATGCTTTTTCAAGTTATAGTAAGCCATCCCTTCTACAGCACCCAATATTCTCAACCGTCAGCATCAATATTAAAATTTAATGGTCAATACCGAGTCTCCATAAATCAGAACCGGAAACATTTGACTTGCTGAATGGAAGGAGAAAAAAAGGAGAGTGCTTACTAGTGCTGGTGCGCCGCTGACACTAATGACAGTCAGTGACTAACGAGTCACCTGAATTTTCTGTATGTGTTTGCGCCCCTCACCCGTGATGTGTGTTCAAAATATTCAGCCTGCGGAATGGTGGGGAAAAATAAGAGTGCTAGTTAGTAGCACTACCTCTAACTCTATTGCGGCAGTTAATGCCTCATCAGCGATTTTCTGTATGTGTGTGCGCGCGCGCCTCACCTCCCCTGATTTTCTCTCTTGTGTGTTCAAAACATTGAACTTGATGAATAGTGAGGGGAAAAGAAGAGTGCTAGCTAGTACTGGCACTAACTTTACTGTGGCAGTCAATGTCTCATCAATGATTTTGTGTGTGCGCATGTGCGCCCCACCAGTGGTTTTTCTGTGTGTGGGCAGGGGTGTGTGTTTAGAACCTTCAATCTGCTGATTGGAAGGAGACTGAGAGTGCTTGTTAGCTCGCTAACTCCACTCTGGTATTCAATGCCTCACCAGATTTGCTGTGAGTGAAAGAGGGGGAGTGGGAAAAAGGAGATTGTCTGCTAGCGTTGGCACCAACCCCACGATTCTAGTCGATGCTTCACCAGAGATTTGGCGAGTATGAGAAAAATAGGGGGGTGGGGGGTGGGGTGGAGTAGAAAAATTAGTGTGCTAGTCTGCATTGGCGCTAACTCTAGTCGGGTAGTCAACGCCCCCCCTTTGATTTGTTGATGCTGAATGTTGGCGTAGAAAAAGTAGAGTGCTAGTCTGAGTTGGCGCTAACTCTACTACGGTAGTCAATGCCTTGCCTTTGATTTGTTGATACAGAGAGAGGGAGAGGGAATAAGGAGAATGTTTTCTGGAGCTGGCGCCGACTTCACTATGGTAGTCAATGCCTCACCAGTGATTTGCTGTGTGTGATAGAGAGAGAGAAAGAGAGGGAAGGAGTCTGATTTACTAAACAGTTGTCTACCTTGTTTTTTATCTTGTGTGCGTGTGTTTTTAATTTGTTTGACAGACCAGAGTTGAAGACCAATTCTTTGTCATGGTTAAAGTCCCATTTGATTTCTTGTTCTTATATATTAGATCTCGTTGGCTAATTTATTTTCAATTTTCCAGTGTTAATTTTGAGTTAGAACCTGGAGCGGTTGGACACACCACTGATTTTAAGGAAGCAAATAAAAAACTAGAATGGGGACTAAAAAAGGTAACCTTGATCATCTTTTCTTTTCCCATTAATAATCAACATATTTTAAACACTGATTAATTTGACGTTCATAAAGAACCTTATGTTAGGTATTTGAGGCTCGAGTAGTACTGCTTAATGATAATAATGGACGGTCCATTCTTTTGCAGGTTGTTGGTGGATCTGAACATACTTTACGTGCAAAGTTGACATTTTCGCAGGAATTACATGGTATACAATGATCTGACAGTTCTTTTTTTGCTGAATGTCCAAGGTATTATTGTGTAATGAATTAACATGTTTGTAATGAATACAGGAAATATTATGAAAGAAGCCGGGCCTCTTAGTATGACATTCACTATACCTATGTACAGTTCATCAAGGCTTCAGGTAAAGTGACAAGGATTTTATTTGAAGCAGTTTCTTATAGATTTATCAAATAAAGCTATATGGTCTGTATTGGACTTCTAATGTGCTAGATCTCTATGATGATATAGTGCCATTATTACACCGCTCATCTAGAAATTAAACCTTGGTTTTGTTGGTGTTTTTGAAGCTCGAGTTACCAGAGGCTAAATTTTTATGTTTTTCTTTTAAGGAAATAGAGGCTAAAATCTATTGTCTAGCTGTTCATCTATTGAGATATAGATTCAACTTTTGTTATCTTTTAAATAGTTTTTATTTTTTTGGTTTATTTGTATATTCATGTTAAATTAATATAGTTCTAACATAACACTTGTTGGTACAGGTGAAGTACTTGCAAATAGCAAAGAAGTCAAAAGCTCATAATCCATATCGATGGGTTAGATATGTATCCCAGGCAAACTCATATGTTGCTCGGTTGTAATCTGCAAGAATCTAATTTCTGAAAATACTTGTTTTCCAACTCATGGGGATGTTCACGTATGCTGAATAAATTCAGGAAAATTGCAGGGATTTAAAACATATTTAACTTTTATTTTATTATCTGAAAATTTCAGTTTATAACTTTTTCTATGACTGTTTTATAAATTCAAATTTGTCTTTATTTGTTTAATACTACTAAAATTTTATTAAAAGAAACAAAGTCATCAAATTCTAAGGAGAATCCGATTCTGTTTCTCCTGGCCTTGTATATTTCGGATGTATCCTAGCCTATAGTCAGAAAGGAAGAAGTGAGAGTAAAGCAAAAAGTTGTATTTAGTCATGTTCATGAGATTGTTATTAATTTATCAAGCAAATATAAGGTGAGAAGCGTTCGGAAGATTCTAAGGTTTTGTTTGGGAGTTTGGAAGAGAGGGGACGGAGAGACTTTGGATGGTGGCAAACATAAGGGAAAATGGAAGAATCTTTCATATTGTTTGAATGAGTATTTTTGAGAGAACGATAAATTATAGTTTATGATTAATAGATTTCTAAATATAATAGCAACATATATTGAATTTGAAGAATTCATGTGAATCTTTCAAAACCCTTCTCCAATACAATATTGGATTGAGATTTCAAAAGATTATTTTGGCAAACAAAATTCTGTAGATTTTAAAAGACTTTGTGTCATTGTATTGATTTTATGGGATTTTAAGACTTTTTTAAAATGACTTTTTACAATCAGGATTTGAACACAAGATTTTAATGGATTTATAATACAGATTTGTAAAGATTTCAATAGACTTTGTGAAAATTTAAGATTTATGAGGATCACATGGGTTCTTGAGAAAAATTCAAAATGATAAGAGTGAATGAAAAAAATTATAAACTTAAAATATGGAATTGACTAATAATAATAATTATAATGATAACAAGTTACTTCTGTCAAAAAAAAAATACTCAAAATAAACATAAAATAAAAATATTAATTTTACTAATAATAATAATAACAAAACGTTGCAAAGTAATGTATGGTATACAAACAACAATAAAACAGTATGATAAAAAAAAAACAAATAATGATAAATTAGAAGAAAAGAAATTGACTTACAAACACGTAAACTTTAAAAACTGTAATATTTACTATGAATGTAATAACTTTAAAAATTTGTAACGTGTACAAGAAAAAGGCTTACGAATAAGGATGGTGAACAAGGAATAACAGTAGAATAATAGCAGCGAGGGCATATGAATAATAACAAGAAAAAGGTATGAGTGTGGTATGAGACAAGAACAGAACAAAACAAAAATTATGAGAGTCTCTAAAAGTCTAAAGGATATTTGCGAAATTGTTGAATGAGCATATTATATGTATTTTTAGTTAAAAGTCTCACAAAATCCACTCCATAAAAGAATCCATTAAAATCTGTATACTTTTGAATATCAACGGATAGTTTTTAAGTCAGCCAAAATCTCATTTGAATACCCACCGGATTTCGTTGTCCTGAACAAAAAGTCATGATTGTCCTGATTGAATACCACAAGACTTTTTCATTTTTAAAAAGTCTTTTAAAATCCCATGAAATTCCAATTCAATACACCCTCCTTAGTTTTTCATAACTTTAAAGATTTTGTATTACGAAGAAAAATGAACCCCTCTAAACTCCTCTCTTCTAAAGTCGTCTATTTCTCACTTGCTCTTTTTATTTTCCAAAGTCATCCCCTCTAAACTTGCAAACAAAGCATAAAAAATATTACTATACTTGATCCCATTGTTGGTGCTCACTGTTTTAGCAATTGCAAAATGACAAATTATTTGGTAGAATTTGAGTTTAATTTTTAGGTAGAACAACTTTTAGTCGGGGATAACAAAAAGAAGAAATTATAAGAGATTGGACTAGTTTTTTTGAGAGGGTGGATTTGACTAGTTGTTCGCCTGTTCCTTTGGGGGCACATAAAGCGAATGTTCGTGTGCCTGTTTGTTTGGATTAACTAATAACAATAGGCATCACATTCACATATCTAATCATACATGATACATGGCAATCGGGTGAAAAAATGTCAACAATAAGTGATTTGATTTACATGCGTATCTATACAAATCTTGCAGAATCACATTCATGAAAGCTGGAATTAATCTTTTCTAGAACTGTAGTCAATTATCGCATGATGTTCAGTTCAAGTTTAATAGATGTTCTAAATGCATGGTTCAACAAAAACTTACATATATTCGATTAAATAAATGATCCCTATAAATATTTATAATTTTATTTTTAATCCATATCAAATAAAATCACATTTTTTAGTCTTCGTGACATTTTTCTTTAGCATTTTAGGGACAAAAAATATTGATGAAATTTTTTACAAGACTAAAAAGTAAGATTTTATTTTGTATGGATTAAAAATGAAATTTTAAATACTTATAAAGACCATTTATTTAATTAACCATTTTTTTAAAACATGAGTAATTTTAGTAATTAATTAATAAATTAATATCTATTTTTGCTTTACGAAGATTTAAATTCGGTTTGCCCCAATTATTTTAACTATTAGCCTTATTTAGTTGAGTCACTCGTTCTCCCCCAAAACCTGATAAATTGAAGAAGAAAAAAATGTAAATTTTAAATTACAAATATGTTTTTATCATATAAAGCTGCCCTCAAACTTAGCAATATCCCAAGTTTATAAGCAACCTCTATTGAAGACAGTTGAAAATGATAGCTTATTGTAATAAGGGTTGAATATATTTTTATATCTTTCTAAATATATCAAATTTTGTTTTTAGTCTTCATGACATGTTTTGGTCCTTACAAAAAATTTCAGTATGCACTTTTAATCCATATAAAATTAAAATTTATTTAATTATATTTAAACTTTTAAATATTTGAATGACTTTTTACACATGTTAAGAACATGATTGAAAAAATATGAGAGAAATCGACCAAGAAATTTTAAATCTGTGGAGTAATCCAAGCCCTGTGATTAAAGGGAAAGTGTCCCAATGTTTTCTAATATGTATGCAGAAGGTTAAGAATTTCAAAAAGAGTTAAACAAGGCAGTACTTTCTAATAAAAAAAAATGAAAAATGTGTATCCATAGGTTATGAAATTAATTTCTTTAAAAAAAAAACAAGTATACTTTTTATTTTCTAGTAGTTGAACAAGAATTAAATTTATATATAACTGATTCAGAAACAAATCTAATAAAATTACTACTCTGTAAGATGAGAAAAAGAGAAAAACTAATTATTATTTGGGAGTAGCTTCCTATTCTTGTGCCAGCTATTCCTTGTTCTCAATTATTATTCGACCGGCCGTCGTGAAAAGGAAAAAGAAATAAATGCTATGGTACTTAGTTTGTTTGTTAGTGCCTATGGTATATTGTGGAAATAAAAGTTCAATCATCCCTTGTCTAATTCTTTCCTAATTCGTACTAAAAATGATTCCAATGCACAATTTGATATCAAGCAATGATGTGATTGTGATCTTTCCATTTTGCAAAGTGCCAGTCCCCCCACCCCATGCATTGTTTCATAATATCTCCATAACTAATCGTCCCTATCTCCAATATCATTATCATACATCTCATTTTTATATTTGAGCATTCAAATGTAATATTTTGTTAATTTTTTTTTTAGAAAAATAATATATATATATATATATATATATATATATATATATATATATATAATTACCTATATTTTTTTAGGGGGAAAAGTTACCTATATATTGAATCTATATTTTTTAAAATGTTTAGATTTTTATTGTTAGAAATTAAATATGTTTCCGTACAACTGCACAGCAATTTCAAGTAAAATGGTTTGTACCCAAATTCAATCTACAACCTATGAAAAAAATTATGTGAAATATGTGATAGGTTGATAATGTAATAAGAAGATGGATAAAGATAAAATAAGATATTAAATGAGTGTTAAATTTATGGACGTCTAATTTATTTATTTTTTTGGTGAAAAAAAATGTGGAGATCCAAGTATAATAGTTCAATCCCCTTGTTGCCCTATAGCGAAGAAAATGTGGAGGTCCAAATATTCTTTTGGTTAAGTCATAAAAAATAAAAATAAAATTAAAAAACAAGAGGGGGATTAAGCCATAAAAAATAAAACAAAATTAACATTATTCGCCTTCAACCATCAATAAGACAACAACTTAACTTTGTCTACAAGATATTACAGTGATTCTTCTTTGTGTCGAAAGATGCAGAAATTTATTTCCTTCTAAATAACCCAAACATGTGATAACCAAATAAGATATAATGGCGAACGAACATGTTTTGAAAAATGACCGAATTGAATTAGGTGGTCAGATAGGCGCACCAGATTCACCAAAACGATGCCTAACCATTGGAACACCAAGAACCAAATTCTACCAAAGAAGTAATAACCTAGAAACAAATGATGTACATTTTCAATGCTACTACAACCACCGACAGACAGTTGAACATTATTCTGAATAATATCTCCTATGAACAAGTTACATGCAGTAGGAATTCTATTAGGAAGCAACCGTCAAGTAAAAATATTTACTTTCAAAGGGATAATTTTACTCCATATAAAGTGTGTAACATCAGAGCGATCGCCAATACCTAATACTTATAGTATTTTAATTTATGAAAAATGTTAACAAGTGTCCTAAGAGCATTGTTTAATCATCAAAAAGTAGCAATTTTTGCATTGAAAATTGTACAGTTATAACTTCAACAAGTGTTTGGTTTTTTTTTTTTTTGAAAGAAACAAGTGTTTGATTTATATTTTCAAAGCATAATTTCTTTTTATGGGTTTCTTAAATAATGCCCTTAGGACCTTCGTTAATAAAACCCTTGGTTTATTTCATTTTGTGATTTAAAAAGTTATTTTCTTGTTGGCAAGTGCCATATCGCACGTCACTAACTCAACTAACTCGGTCACCGCGGGTACCCTATTGATCCTTTGCGCGCATGCGGCAATCTTTTACAGTAATGCTATGTCTTATCATCATTGCATCTCATGAGATATTATACTTAGGGCAAATAAATATTTAAGGTGTACTTCAAAAAAAAGAAGGTCTAGCGTTAACATAAGAGTATTGCTGACTATGGCAGATAAAACACTTTCTAAGATATAACAATCGAGAGTTTTTTCTTCTGAGAAAATTGAGATGTTTAGTTAATATATTTCTTTTTTTTTTTTTTGAAAAAGAGTTTTAAATATTAAAAAAATAATGAAATAAATGAGAGTTTTTATGGTAAGTTCACAAATTGAAGAGTTTTAGTATATTTGTTTTCTAAATTAATAAATTAACAATCATCTTTATATATCAATTAAATATTTGTCAAATGGAATGAATTTATAATTTGAATTACATCTGTGATATAATAGTTTGCCTTAAAAAAAATATGTGATATAATTTGAAATCGAATCAAATAGAACAAAACAAATATATTTTAATTTGGAAAAGAATATAATTAATATTATACGTGATGTTCACATATGTGATATAATTTGAAATTTTGTATTTTGTTTTTAATGAATTCATATATTTTATTTGAATCAATTTAGACTTGAACATTCCTAACGTAGAAATCCTAATTTGTTTTCTTCCAAACAAAGATGGTCATGTTGGTGGTCGTCAAAATTTTAAACAATTTTTAAATATTAATTTACTCTAGATCTATAAGACTCTTTATTCAAATGAATTTTTTCTATTTAATAAACACTTTATTTGAAGAGAGAAAGATTTATAGAGTAAAACAAATATTATTTCGTTCCATGAATCCATCCTCTACATTTTTTTTTCTGACAAAGAATCTTTCCTCTACATAAAAGTGTCTATTAATTAAATTGTGATGATTTAATCTAAGAAAAAAGAAATTGCGATGATCTAAACTCCACTTTAACTAACAACCGGTTCATAATTTGACTTTTTTTTACTCAGGGTTCATTATTTGATCAATAAAAGAGTACTAAAAAAATGGTAATGAAAAGTGTTGGTTCAAGTGTGAAAAGTTTAGTCTCAGTTCGATTATGAATGAACTAAATAGTCAACTTATAAGAAAGGTGATCCATATATACTCGATATCTTAAGATTTTATGGAAAAGATATGTTGTTTTTCTCTGCTGTAGTCTAGAAGTATTTGCTCATTCTTCCTCTTGACGCTTATCTTGACTCCCAAACAATTGGTATTAGAATTATGATTCAATTTAGCTGAAAAGCGAGAGCAAGATCTTGGAGTTTGGATCAAGTTTAGGGATGTATAATATTCATACTTTAGTGTAGGATTGTTGGATTCAAGTATGATTGATTTAAACTCACATCGATTATGAATGAATTTATGTCTTAAGATTTTAAATAAAAATATCGTGATTGCGAAGATTTTAAATAGAAATGTTGTGGAACATCGATCCTCCCATGAGACCCTTAAACTCTCAAACAAAAAGATTGTATATTTTCCCCCTTTAATTCCAATGACACTTAAAAGCACTAGCCAACTAGCATGTCGCTTTATAGACCCACATGAAAGATATGGTTTCTCCAAAATGGTTATTTAGGATCCATGATAGATGTCGCAGTCACTTTGTTAGTGGGCACATAATAAGCCATATCTTGAGCTACATCATCATTTCAGTTTCACTTGTTTTGCTAAATTCAATTCAATCTATCTTCTATTTATTACAACGCGTGTCCTTCTTTTCCTTTTGCATTTTATGCAAGCCTATAATTAAGCATCTAACTCTTATTTGCTTGATCTCCTACATATTTGCGCTATCATTTATCGATGCGATTTATCACTTATTGATATTTCTTCGGTATCAATTAATAACAAAAATTTACTTTTAAGATTTATTTAAAACCTAATATATTTGGTCTCTATTATTGATCAAATACATTAGTTATCGAATGAGTTTAAAAAATAAAATTTTGTTTATAGTTAAAACCAAGGGAATACATATAATAAAATTAAAGTACATTTATACATTGATAATATTGGATGCCATGTGGATAATTTTCACACGAAGGTGAAAAGATATAATTGATTAATTACATTAATTAATCCAACAATATTAAAGCACCAAATGTTTTAAATGTCATGAATTATTTGGATTCTAGGGTGAGAGTCCAATTAGGTCCCTCACCGGTGAACCACGAGAAAAACACCAATAGATTAAATAAGTGGTTCAGATTTATTTAAATTAAAAGAGGGAACATGTAGAACTGCTCACATTCAATCATATCCTGCAATG
>Ga0315914_1008223_pt1 | contig 14056 bp, 5 predicted proteins | sample MpolenodulesMG_FD_203920 | JGI IMG/M metagenome (GOLD analysis project Ga0315914, IMG submission 203920) | Medicago polymorpha root nodule microbial communities from Los Angeles, California, United States - elongated nodules | ecosystem: Host-associated > Plants > Roots > Nodule | place: USA...
CCCAATTTTCTTATATAGGGGAGAATAGAGAGAAAAGAAAACTCAGATATGAGTGATCCAAGGATGGAGAATGAAAGGAGACCAACCAACACCATTTACTAAATCATAGTCATCTTTCAATCAATGCATATAACAATTCAAAATTCACCCAGTATCCAAGACGACAAGGTCAAGACACGTATGTAAAGGTCCGATGAAGCATCATAGTAAGGGCAATACACCCAAATCGAAGGACATGTTAGTTTGAATTAACATATTTGGGCATCTATCCCAACCTAATGGAACAAACCCATGAAGACATTTTCCGCTGAGATTCAGAACCATGTGAGAGGCCTCGATCACACGACCCTAATGGTTCACCTAGACAAATGCCTCAGGACATAAAACTAACCATCGACATTTAACTTTTGGGGGAATCTCACAGTATTCATGAAGCTTTATCTTGAACTAGACGCTTGGGGACATGTAAACAATGAGTCAATGGAATGTCACATCCAAACGGAACCCAACAACTCAAAGATGTAACCCCCGAGCACACTAGTACAACTTTCTGTCACTACCCTACGTGTCAGGTGGAAGTCAAAATAGAGACGCCTAAAGAAGAAACATCGGACTCACACGCGGTAACCCATACGTCTTGAGCCATGCGTTCAACAATCACGTATAAAATCCGCCACAAGATGGCCGGACCGATATGGTTTGAGAAACGAAAGACGTATGAACGAATTTCAACAACAAAGGCTCTTTATTCAGCTTCATGCACAAGATATCACTTAAGTCCCTCAACTAATAATGGGGGGAAATTGTTATAGTATGGGTCGACCCACAATGACTAATTAGTTCAAAAGGGCTTCTCAATGAACGAGTCCACAGGGTTGTGGTATAGGAGTGAACAGATCCAAAGGAGAACATGAAGGAAAATCGATTACATAAATAGGTAGCAGAATAAAAAAATTTGATTTCCTTTCCTTGGATTATTACAATTTTGACATGATAAGTGATTAGTACGTTACCTCTCAAGTGCAGAAAAGAGAATCTTGATCACTGCAAAGCAAAGAGCAGAGCCTCTACTAGTCCACACGAACGGTGCTCCTCTGCTTCCCGATGCTAGCCAAGCGATCAGAGGTTTGGGAGAATTAGGGTTTTAGAAACGTGTATCTATGACTTCAACACGAGGGTTCTATTTATAGAACTCCTAGTGTCCTCTGCAAGTCAGAAGTTACTATTAGGTTTCCGTAAGCCCATTAATGCGTTCAACCTTTTTTCAAACTAATTAACGTTATTTGCTAAACGCACCCATATTATAAGTCTTACTTATATTTCTCCTTTCGACCTTTCTATTGTGTGTGACCCTATAGGTTCTTGCCATGTTGACAATAATATTAAATCTTCTATTTAATATTATAAACAATGAGCGGTATCTAGCAACACATCACTGCTACCCAAGTGACAGGAATGTCAAGTGATCTGACACTTTCATAGTGGTTTCAGGTCTAAGAGTGGTATACACCATTATCATTGTGAGAATATCTTATGACACTTTCATAACATACTATGTAGTATTCTCAAGGTGGGTCAATCCAGTATAAATTTTACTCCTAATATTTATACCTATGTATAGACTTAATATCTCATATCAATGACTCATGAGATGTGATCAGCAGCCTACATACATAATAGTCTCAGCGCTTTATTATTATCCCAATTTATATTAAAGCTTGACTATGGATACATTTTAGAATAGTGTTCTTTATGTTAATGAAATCTCATGATTAAGTCACACTTAATATACAATTACACGAACTATCTATTCTAGGGACTTTATTAATATTGCAACAAATACAATAAAGAGTGTCATATATTATTTAATAATAAAAGTCATGATACATAACATAAATTTAACATAAACTATTGGCCTCTAGGGCTTACACCAACAGAACATCCAAAGAGCACTGTGACATAGGAGCTCACGAATCGACGGTGCACAACCAGCAGGGTCCATGGGACAAATCTACCATGGATAAAAAATTTATAGTTGCCGTTTGGAGGACTATAACCGTCCTTCAAGAACAATTGTCCAGGTAAAGATACAGGGGCTAAAAGCATAAACCTCCACTATACACCGGCTCTTATGCCTGGAGTCAAGTACGTTCACTATTCACATATACACCTATCGTCACACGCCGCTCACTGACTTGAACGTCGGAGCACGTGCAAGTACACAACCCTCATTTCTTCAAAGAAGAAGGTCGAGGCGAAGAAGAAGGCATCAACTGCCGAAAGTGCCCTATCCAAAGGACATTCAACGTCATTAACTCAAAGATCTCAGGTCCGATTGGATCAATAAATCTTTTTTTAAAGAGGATCAGAACTATATTAGCAATAAAAATTAGCAAAACAAGACTAAAAAATGAATTAGATGATAAATTTCTTTCAAATAACTTAATTGTTAACATTGAAAAAGACTTGTTAGTCAGTTTTGTATATATATTGTAGATTAATTTGACTCTTAAAACGTCATCAAACTCAATTTTTTTTTAAAAATAGTTTGGTTCATTTTATAATAGCAACCACACATTCATCAGAAAATATTTTATTTCTCACGCCTTTGGTTTTTGCTTCTTGATGACGAACATGATATCAGAGAAGTGACAAGAGAAGACTACAAGACTGTAATTGCATTTGCGAATCTTCACTGTTTTGTCTTTATGCAGGATAGGAACTAAAGTGCAACTTGCTTACGAGTGCAGGTTGCCATTTTGAGTTTTCTATAACAATTTGCCATAGACTTTTTCTCATTGATATATTTTAAAAAAGTGTATGGATCAATCTTTATGTAACTAATTAGCAATAATGGATTTAAGAGATAATAATATGGCTATGATTTTGGGTTTGTATCAGCATGATAACTATATTATGCTCCCTAATGAATTATTCTTTTAAAGCTTAGAGTTTTCTCAATGTTGATATATTGAAAAGAATAACAATTATTGCAGAAATGGATTAAATACTATAGGGCCATATAGCCCATAGCATAGCAGAAAATGCTAAATTTATTTGAAAAAAAATTAATATATTTATTGTGCAAGTATATTTAAATTAATGGAGATCAGGTATGAATTATTGCATATAATATATTGATTCTAGAGTTGAATTGAATTCATAGGCTCACTAGAAATAAGGCTAAACTGCATTTTTCGCCTCCTAAGTTTTAAAATGTTGCGGTTTTGGCCCCAATTAAAAAAATGGCAATTTTGGCCCTTTTCGTCCCAAAATTGCTGAGAAGACGCCACATGTTCCCAAACAGGGGCCATAATTGCAACTTTTTGAGAAGATAAGAGGTCAAACGATCATATTTCTCTTATGTTAGAGGGTCAAAAGAGCATATTTCCCTAAACATAGGGGTCACTTTTGCCATTTTTTTTAATAGGGGGCCAAAACCGCAACATTTTAAAATTTAAGGGGCGAAAAATGCAATTTAGCAAAAAAAAACAATAGTTTGAAGGTTGAAGAGTGTTTATTAACCGTTAGCCATTTCTAAGCGGTCAAAATTGATTAGATAATTGTAGAATTAACTTCGAGACCTTTTGATTAAAATTGAATTTGTCTTCTAAACTGATTTTTAATTTGAAGATAGAATTTGAAGTTTTTTTATTATAGAACTTATTTTGTCTCATGAATTGATTTTTAATTGAAGCTGCTCTTAACATGTCAATTCACTTTTCAGTTCATTCAAAATCAATTTTTATCATCGTGCAACTAAACATGGCCATCTTTGTAGATTCACATCTTCGGTGAAATTTAAACTCACATCTTTGTAGAATATGAGTTCATTCTTACTGGTTAGACTAACCATCATTGATTACGTTTCGAAAGAAGTATCCCAGAGAAATAGATTTTCTCTGTTAGAGTTCTTTTCATTTTTCTCAATTGTTTTTTTCTTTTTTTTGACAAGTTTTCTCAATTGTTGTATATCAACTAAACTCGATCTCCTACTTTCTAATTTATATCTTGTTTTCTCTCTCATGTTTGATGGTTGGGATGTAATATATAGGAAAATTGAGAGAATTTCAATAGAGAGAATCCATTTCTAAGTTGGAACACCAAATGAGTTACTTATATGTAGGAGTTTAGTAACATTTTATTCTCTTATAACTAGTATTTGCCTAAAATAACCTTCATCGATTAGTTGAATATACCTTCGTCTCTAAATATAAGTCACTCTTGAGTTTTTTCTTTGTCGTTCTTATAAAACATCTTCTAAATTTTATTTTTGAAGAAGTCAAACCAGCCTATCAAAATTGGGACTGAAAATAATTGAACCTGATATCTTGATAAGAGCATACTCCAAACTCCTAAGTCAACACCACTAGATCAACCCAAATGAATTCTCTTCAAAAAAAAATTAACTGCATAAATTATTTATTTACAAACAAACCCTTAATTATGTTACATATTTTTGTTAATCTATAACAAATATTACTCTAATGTAAGCATTAACTAATTCTCGGTATAAATTGTAGGTCAACTTTTTTAATTCTAGTAATTTATTTATGGTTGTCCAATATTTAGGGACATGATAGAATATCACTATGGAGTTTTATCATTTCACTTGTTTGTCCCTTTTTTTTAAGGGACTACATTGTGACACGATTCAAAAAGATAATTGATTAGCATTGGTTTCTTTCAACAACAAAAAAATGATATATTTTTTTAGAGCAAAACAAATTGATTAGTATTGGAATTTAGTACTACACAATTTTATTCATGTGTTCTAAATTTATGACAGTGCAAAATGAATGGTAGTCTTGATAACATCCACTGAATCCTCATGCAAATTATCAACATGCAGTGATATCACATTCAAAAATCTTTACAATTTTCATGTCATTTCACGATAGATAAGTGATAATGGTCCTTTGTACTCACACAAATCATAAGCTACAACCCGACAAGTTTGATTGTTCTGTTACACCCAACACAGGATATCCTTTGGCTTAGATGAGGTTTGTTAAAACCTTTCTCATCCAAATGTCAATCTGAAAGTGTTTTAGTTTGTCTTGTTCTAATTAGGTACACAAAAGTGATTTTGTTTTTCAATTTAATTAATAAAATGGTGGTTCAAGTCGTCAATATAATAAATGATGATTCATTTTTTTGTATTCTAATGATGAAATAAGAATCTTTTGAATTGAAGTGAAGGATATAGATGTGCAAATTAAAGATGATCAAACATTATCAATACTTATTATTAATTAAAATCATGACTTACATAACCTCATAATAATATATATGTTTCCAGAAGGCACGTCTCACGTGTATTGGGATCATATATTATTGAATTCCAATTCAATAAAGGAATTATGGTGGAAAATGGATGGATTTGATGAATATGGATTTGATTAATTATTTTGTTGTAGTACACGTTTTAAAAGTGCAGAAGTGTGATGTTTGGGGTTCGAACTCCGACCCCTACATATAATATGTAATATTCGTACTAACTGAGTTAAACTCCCGAGGATATATGGATTTGGATTATAATGGATAGATCAAAATAATTTATTAGTCCTTTAAAATGCACTTTTTTTTACTTAAATGCATTTTTTGTCCCCTATTTAAATTTTCTTTTTTTGAAGTTTTGATACCCTGTTTTAAAATCCAACTTTTGGGTTCCCTAGATTTAGTTTTCATCATTTTTGATCCCCCACCTCATTTTGAAGTCAATTTTACTTATGTGACGCGCTTAGACTGACAATTTTACTATACATGTCATGACTCATTTTTTTAACATTTAATTAACCTAAAAATTTCATTGCGTTCATCATCTTCACGTGTTCACATCATCATTTTCATAAATAAATACAAGATTATTCAAAATCAACCTCATCAAAAAGAATAAACTCAAACAATTATAATCATTTTTAAAAAAACCCAAAACATCTTCAAGATTCAAAATCCCTAAATTCTCCTTATCTACTAAAAAAAAATCTTGAATAAACCTAAAACAAATTCGGGACGGATATGGACTGCCTAATTACTGATTCTCCAAGTCTGTTGGTTTTCTTTTCCCTTTTCTTTTCCTCTCCTGCTTTTGATTGTTTTGGTCTAATCCCCCCTCTTTGTATATACTTTTCCCCATCTTTTAATAATATTTTGAGTTTGACGGCATAAGATAGAGGTTCATCGGGGTGTCAACCAAGTTAGGATGTCTTTGCTACCTCTTGATGTTTGCCCTTTCTCCTGGCTTATCCAAAAAAAATTAATGAGCCATCAATTTTTTTTTTATCAAAGCACTAAAATATAAAAGCAGGAGAGGCCTGAACCAATACATCAGATTGGCTGCAACACGATATCAATATTTGTTATCATGGTTCAACACATGTACACCTTCGACCTCCCTTCATTGCAAATTCCATTTCAAGTAATTATTTTTTCTTTATCAGTAACTATAAAATAATTTAGGAAAAAGGATATTGGGGAAGAAGGAAAAAAAAGAAGGAGGAAAGAGTAAGGATGTCAATGGGTATCCATGGGTACGGATAGTATGAAACCCGTGTCCGTCCCGTTGGATAAATATCATACCCGTGTCCGCGCCGTACCATGGGTATTGAAGTATCCATGGGTATTCATGGGTACCCATGAATTTTTGAATTTATTTATTTTTTGGTACAAATAATAACTTTTTTTTAATTACAAAAAAACTTCATCTTTTAAACATTCATACATAATCCATTCAAAATTTCATAAATCATACATAATCCATAGAAAATTCATAAATCATACATAATCCATAGAAAATTCACGATTCTTAAATAATCCATAGGATATGTTTTATGATGTGAATGAAGTGGAAACCGTGAACTTAACAAAATGAATAAAAAAATTAAAAATAAAAATAGGTTATTAATGAAGAATCTTAGGTGGGCGGTAAAATTTTCTTCGATAAGGTAACAACTTTAAGTAATAAGATAAGATATATACGGATATTTTAGTAATTTACTTAATTTATTATCGGGTATGGGTACCCGTAGGTATGGGTACAATCTAATCCGTGTCCGTATCCATATAATAATGGGTAGTCAAATACCTATTTGTTATACCCGTGGATACTCGTTTAGCTACCCGCCCTGTACCCGTGACGGATTTTACCCACGGGTATCCGTGGGCATGGGAATTTTTACCACCCCTAGGAAAGAGTGATGAATGATGAAATTGGAAAGTGGGAGAAGGTGACGCTAGAAGAGAAGGATGAATTCCACAAGTATGTAGATGTATGAATGAACGACAAGTGAGGGTTTCGGGTTTTTTTTTGGACTTTTTTGTCCTCTTTGTGATTTGATGAATTTGAGTAAAATTTGTTTTAGGTTTATTCTAGAAAAATTTATATTGAAAGTTTAGGGATTTTGATTTTGAATTTGAGTAATATTGTGTTTATTTATGAAGATGGTGATGAACATGATGAAAAACAATAATAAAGATGACGAACACGGTGTACTTTTCAGATTAATTAAATTGCTTATTATTTTTTAAATGATTAAATGAATTTTTTTTAGTTTTAAAATGTTTATTATTGAATTAAAAAAATTAATAACGACGTGTATAATAAAGTTGTTCATCTAGTTGCACCACATACCCGACATACTGATGCGCCTGTGTCGGATCAACTACCTAGGAGGAGTAATCCATCTGTGACTGTGAACCCGACCCCTCTTCTCCACCTATCCTCAAGTCCCTACGTCTCCGTGCCTTTGAAACATATGGATTTTCAACCTCCATCTCCTTTCGAACGCTATTTGTCATAGCAGGTTTACCTTTGCGCACTCTACCCTCTATAATATGACATTCCCGTGCATCCTCCTCTCCAGCCATACCTGTACAAAAACAAATTAAAAGAAGGCATAAATACGTGGGCTATGTATACTTTTACGGTAACATGATTCTAAGGCATTGAACATATCATAAAAATCCAAGGCATTGAACCTAAGGCAAGTAGCATGTAACATATCGCAAATTTTACTTAGGCATTCATAAAAATCCAAACTTAGAATCATTCAACTTAGGCATTTACGTATCGTATAACATTATGTCATTCTTAAACTTGCCAAAAAATGTAAAAATCCAAGCTTATAATAATTATAACATATATACATTATAAAATTTAACATATTTGAAGAAAAAAAAATCACAAAAAAGCAAGATTATCTCACTTAGGCATTTCATCGAACACCTTAAGTGCATTATAAATTACTAGCACAATTACAAAAATTTCAACTTCTAAACAACTACATTGTACCTACACTTACTCTAAACAACAATTTCAACATAAACAATCCTAAACAACGTCAAATTCTATAAAAATTTGCAATTTCAAAACCTAACCTAAACACTAACCTTTTGCTAAAATTATGGAAATACAACCCTAAACAACCTACATTGCATGTAAATAGGAAGAAAGGAACTTACTTGTGAATTAATTGATGAAATTTGGATGATTTTTGAGCAAATTGAAGTTTGGGTGATTTTTCAATTATGTTGGAGTGAAACTTGTATGTGTACTGTAACCAGAAACTGGAGTTTAAAGTTACAGTTCACAACGGCAGTTAACTACCGCTGAGGCCAGCAGCAGTTAACTGCTGCTGGTTAGCCCAACGGTAGTTAACTATCGCTGGGAGCTTTTAGGTAATTTCCATGTGTCATTGTGAAGTTATGAATGTCGGAAAAACAATTTTCTTTTTTTTAGCCGAATGTTTATTCATAGAAGCCCAATTAATATATTTTGTTAAAAACCCAATGAATTTAAATTTTTTGAAAGGGTGGCAGCTGATGGTGTTAACTAATACTAACAGAGGTGTAGATAGTAAAAACGACCAAGTGTCACATTGATCTGTTAAAATATGGCTGAAAATTAATAAAGTTAATTGGGGGTTAAGAAAATCATGAGGAATTAGACTTTGCGGAGATGGGGAACAAAGACCACGAGGTAATAGGCTCTTTAAATGTCATCTTAGAATTAGTCGATAATATGTCATCATGCATTAACATGCATGCCTTTATAGTTTTCTTGTCATAAATGTTTCACACAGCGGCGAAGCTAACAAATTTTTTTCGAGGGAGCCAAATATATAGAAATAATAAAAAAATACTTATACAAATATTATATTGACAATTTTCTTGTTGACAAAGTTCTCCGTGTACTTACTATATGGACTTAAAGTGTCAAAACAAGAAAAATAAATGTATCAATCAAGGGATAGTGTGTTGTCTATTATGTTTCTATTAATAATTTTCACAAATAAATTTATTTAGGTGGCTAATCTATATTATGAGAGTAGTTAAACACAAAATACACTGTAACTTAAATTTTTTTATACAAATTAAAAAAAAATGGGTTAGCCATGGCCACCCCAAGTTAACACTATGCTTCGTCCTAGGTTTCACATGTTCACGCATGATAACCATGTACATCCATAGTCATATGATGTATATGCATAATTAGTTGTTTTTTTTTCCTACCCTTGTCTTCCATGGTTTTCCACTACTTATCCTTTCGATATTTTGTGTTTGCACGTTTGCAAAAATAAAATAAAATAAAATGTCTTACATGTTGTCTTCCAGTGATCCAAGCTCTAGTTATGAGGTGTTGGATGGGAATTGCTATATTATCTCACGTTACTCGTTTGATTTGGATTTCCTTGGAATGTAGGTTAGTGTTTAATGGTGCATCTAGTAGATCTGAGAACCCCTAAAATTCTTGATTGTTAAATCGACATTAGAGACATTAGGCAATAGCTAGGTCTATGGGTCTTTAAATAACATCTTTCTCTAAATAATTCAAGAGGAATTTCAATGCCTATGTTAAAGTGTAAAATATGGCATGCCTGAGCCTCACTAGAGAAGACTACAAGTCTTTAACATGTTTGACTAAGAATATAAGTATGATTCAAATTTAGGGTGCGTTTGATCTACTAAAAAGTAAGTATTAAATGGAACAACATAGCATAGGAAAAACTTTTATAGTGTAAATAACGTTTGGTCTAATACGATTTTTTGTGGCATAAAAAGTTATGTTGTGGTCTAGTGAAAGACAAAAATTTCAGTTTTTGTCATGTATCGCCTTTAGTTTGTCCTATCCCCAAAACAATTTTACAAAACAAACGCAGTACACACTACACAAAACGCGATGAATATGAATTATTTTTTTTTGGGAAAGAATTATGATGTATATCTATGTTTTCAAAATTAAAGTTGTGTGTGTGCGAGCGCATGTGTGCATGGAGGGGCGCGTGCATGCGTGCATGTGCTACCTTCACTGCTCAAGACTTTTGGGTTCGTCCTTGTAACTATATAAGATATTCAACAATAGATCTACAATTTGAATATGTAGAACGATTCGTATAGTTTGGATGATTGCCTTTGTCGAAGCAAATCCTGATTTCAAGCAGATAAGTCTTTGATTGGTGGTTACAAGTAACTTGTGGCTCAATATTGGTCCCAATATGTTTCTGTAAAGCATGGACAATTTTCTGTTCACCTGATTTTATACCATTAGTTCCAAGAATAACTTTAATGAAATTTTTTGCATCAAGTTTTAATGCAAGATTAAAATAATCAATTGGTGGCAACATAGAGCAAGTGCCATTAGCACGCCACTCATACTTCCATATCTTAGAATGACAAGATATGGAAGCATTCGTAAGATCACAATATTCTGATTGAGGTAGTGATTTGTTTTGGGGCCACACCCCATGTCTTGGCAACCAATTTTGAATTACGATTTCACTCTCTCCTATTCTCAAATTCTTTTAATGCAAATGAATGCGTGTTTTAATTGTCTATTGGAATATACAAACTCGATATAAATGTGTACTAATGACATTCAAACCGTTTTTGGAAGTTATATAACACATTTATATCTTTGAAAGTGGCGTAGGGACAATGTTTAAACTTGCAAAAATTGGTTGCCATTGTTCACTTAACATATAAAATTCAAAAGATGTTGAAGATAATTGTATAAAGAAAAAAAGATAACAAAATGCCAATTCATTTTCGAGAAATCTTTATACGATGCAAAAGTAATATGACAAGATTAAGTTGTGTCCATTACAAACTAACTATATCTTACTTACTAAAGCTTGTCTAGTCGAGTTAACCCTAACCATAATTCTAACCTAGCAATTTTCCTCCCATTCTAACGCATTTAATTCACAGGTTTGACCTCCTCGCCATTTTAACACGCAATAAATTCATTTCATTTCAAATTGTTTGTCATTCATTAAATAATTTAAGGCAATTTATTTCAAATTTGAGAACATTTCGTAATTAGTCGATCTGAATTTATTCTATTGCATTTAATTCAAACCTTTGACTTCCTCATCCCTTTAACATGCAATAAATTCATTTCATTTCAAATTGTTTGTCATTCATTAAATGGTTTAAGACAATTCATTTCAAATTTGAATGGCAGTTCAGCGCCAACAAACAAAGTCAAATCATTCATCTGTTTGACCTTCTCATTTAAGAAATTAAATGCTCATAAACTATTATCTTAATCATCATCCATTCATTTGAAATTCAAAATTCACTCCTATCATCATTCATAATATCTTTTGACTTTCTCATTTAAAAGCAATTGTGACTGTTAAAACAACATTAAAGCAATTTTGAATTACGATTTCACTCCCTCCTATTCTTAAATCCTTTTAATGCAAATGAATGCGTGTTTTAATTGTCTATTGGAATATACTAACTCGATATAAATGTGTACTAATGACATTCAAACCGTTTTTGAAAGTTATATAACAAAATAATTAATTAGCATTGGAAATACACATGCACATTAAGTATCGTTATTAGTGATGAATGTCTATGAGGAACACGAAAGGAAAGAGCTTAATGGACAATTGACTTATTTCAAGTACTATATATACACACACTGAGATTTTATTTTTCCATAACAACAAAGATATCACCTTTTACATAAGAGGTAGCCATGATGGACAGCCAATCTGCCATAAATGTCATAAAATTCCCTTTCACTGCTAAAGAAGTTTTTTTCCTCAAAAGATGTTATCTTTATCTGCATTTTCGTTTTCATATGAGTTGAAATTTTGCAATTGTTTTTTGGTGTCTTTCTTACGATTTTTGTGTTTAAAATATGGCTTTATGAGAATATGAACCAACAGATCCACCTTATATTCATCTCTTGAGGCTTAAATGACCTACCTATCACGTATAGTACCATCCAAAAGAGATATGTTTGATAACATACCTGATTTTGTAAAGCCAATGTTTGTCATATTTGCTATCCTTTGTTCATGTTATGTAGCATTTGTAAGAGAAAAAATGTTATAAATAAATCATTCCTATTAAGATTGTAAGCCAGACACAAAATTGGTTTAAGTTTTATGTATGATTGCTTTTAATTGATATTGACAGCACCATTGAGCATCAACATCAATCCTAACAATGATAACTATATCGACACTATGAAATTTATATATAGAACATATCACACTGAATTTAATACCAATGTTGTTTAATCTTTGTTGTATCAGTCTTATGTAGTTACTTCTTTCTTTCTTTATTACATTGTTTCTCATATGGATGTTGTGTATCCTACTAAGTCCCGATTTTGCTAATCCTTTTTGCTATGCTTAAATACTATTTTCGACATCCTTTTTAGTGTGCTATTTTTTAATACTACAAGTTTTATTGATTATTACACTAATCGTATGTACGGTTACTTGAAACATTAATCATACGTATGATTACTTGAAGTTAGTTGTAAATGTAACCCCTTTGAATCAGATCTATATTCGAAGAGAGTTTGCAATAATCTCATCAAAATTACATTAGTCAATCATTACTTGAGAAATAATAATGATGTTTTCAAATACGTTACAAATTTGGTACGATTCATAAGTCGTTGAAGAACGTATTAAGGCACATTTTATCGCTATATTGTATATCTAATAAGGATTTCTCTAACATGTGCAGCATTGCACATGTTAAACCAATTAAAAGTAAAAAAAAATTGAAAAATATATTTTTAAATAAAAAATTATATATTTAATATAAAATGTACGTTTCAATAAAAACTTATTATTTTGTTTAAAAAAAATACAAATTTATTATTTTAAACTTCTTAATATGTGCAAATTTGCACATGATGGGAACAATCATGTAATAATCACATTTGTGTTTTTGGACAGACACATACATGACACATGTCAAATATAACTTATTGATCATTATAACAGTCGATAGGACTCGTGCGTCGCACGAGTCCAAAGTCTAGTATGTATTTATAGGGTCGAAGCAGGGAGTATGCGTTACAAAATAATAAGGGTTAAATAAGTAAATGGTCCTTCTAAATATAATAACATTTGATTGAAAAAAAGAAAAGATATTTTTTTGAAGATTAGAATGAATATACTTTTTGTCCTCAAAATTTTCCATTCATGAAATTAGTCACAACTTTTTAGTTAATTCATGGCTAACATTCATATTTTTTATTGAAATTTTCCAGAAATATGAATTTTTAACACCAAAAACATAAAAATTCATATTTAATTAATGTTTTGTTAAAAATAACTAATTTTTTTTTGAAGAGATTGCCATAATATTCTATCCGTTTCTGAAAAAATTATTAAAAAAATATGAAAGCTAGAAATGAGTTGACTAAAAAGTATAGACTGATTTCATGATGCATTTTTTTGGAGAGAGTAAAAGCCTAAAAAATATTTTAGAGAGATTAAAATCAAATGTTGGTATACACTACACATTAGAATATGACAATCTTCACTTATCCTAAGGTTCTTCATTATCTTTATGGTGGAACCAAACATCTGTACTTAACAATTTAAAGTTTATTTTTTCTTTTTTAAATAGTTCAGTGATTATAAATTCACATTTTTAATATAAGCAAATGGATGTTTGAGACTCAAATTTCGAATTTATTTATATATTATACAATTTTTTTATAAAGTTTTTTTTTAATGGCAATATATATATATATATATATATATATATATATATATATATAAATATAAAAATC
>Ga0315914_1008224_pt1 | contig 14054 bp, 8 predicted proteins | sample MpolenodulesMG_FD_203920 | JGI IMG/M metagenome (GOLD analysis project Ga0315914, IMG submission 203920) | Medicago polymorpha root nodule microbial communities from Los Angeles, California, United States - elongated nodules | ecosystem: Host-associated > Plants > Roots > Nodule | place: USA...
AACACCATATATGAGTGGTCTCAGCACCATAACAGAGTGGTAACAATACCATATTAAAGTGGTTTCAGTATTAAAAGAGTGGTCTTAGTACCATATTGAAGGTGTAATTCTCGAACGGTTTTCTACAGCGCAGTAGTTAATCGCATAGTTGTATCTGAGCTTGTTTTATCCTGGAGGCGGCGTGGTTGATAGTCTGCCTTGCACAATTTTGGGCAGTGCCACGAAACGTCTTAAAGAGAGCGACCTGGTCATGACTCAACCTAGTAACAACTTTGGTAGATAATAGAATTTGGAAATCGAAATACAACAGTTTGGAAATCCAATAACAACATACTCTCATTGTGTTTTTAAACCATCTCAATGGTGGTATCTCACCTAATAAGCATATGTACATGTTAGATACCACAATTCGAGAGAAATAAAAAAGGATACGTATAAAGAGAGGAGATTTACCAAGCCCCATCTCTCTCAGTCGGACTCACATATTTTATTATTAAAATAGTGAAATGTAATGATATATGATTATTGATAGATAATATCAAATTAGTAGTGAATCTCATTTAAGAAATTATCAGAAGGTGCTAGGTTAACAAAATTAAGTGTTTATTAGGTATTATTATTTAAAAAAAAAGAAGGTGTGTATACGTAAGATCCACTTATATGCTGAAAAATGGAGAGCTTCATCTTGCATGCTCGTACATTCTTTGTTTATTACTTTGATTTTCGTGTCAATACATAAATTACTTTGTAAATATTTTTTATTGACTTCGAAGTTGTTTAAAATTGTTGGTCAAATAACTTATCTTTAAATTTTGAAATCAAATTGAAGTTTATTATAATAAAAAATATATTTTTAGATTCATCGAATATAATTAATGTATTTCATCCATAATATTGATCAAATACAAAACTTATTCAGTGCATTTAAGAAATATTTTTTCCTTTTCCTTTTTTAAAAAAGACGCGTAAGAGAGAATATAAAAGAGAATCTATCATCAAGAAAAAGCATAATCAAAGTGGAAGGAGTGCGTGTGCAGCATAGCATGGATTCTTCTGTTGAAGCAATGAGATGCAAAAAATGGAACATAAGCATAGCGTACAACATGATGAATCCACTGTCTCAAGCAGAAACACTCTTGTCTGTGTCTGGTTTCTCTAACAAAAAACTGAGACGTCTCCCTCACGTGTTCAGCAGGATCCTCCAACTTCCGTTACGGTCGGATGCTGACGTGTCTGTGGAAGAAGAACCTACCTGTTTCCGATTTGTGGCGGAAACAGACTCATCACTCGGACATGTGGAGACTCACACGCTTCATATCCATCCAGGTGTCACTAAGATTGTTGTAAGGGCAAGTCACTCACTTCACTTTTCCTTGGATGATCTTCATCCTGATATCTGGAGGTTTCGTTTGCCGGAATCTGTTGTTCCGGAGCTCGCCACTGCTGTGTTTGTTGATGGTGAACTCATCGTCACCGTGCCTAAGGCTCATGACGACGATGAGAACACTCCTGAACCTATTGGTGGTGGTGCTGCTGCTACACTAGTGTTTGTTTAGTGAATTTTGTTTAAATTATGATAAGAATAATAATAATTGAACGTTGTTTTGTTATTTTATTTCATTTGAAAACATAATTTATTGTTGTTTCATTTTTAATAATCTATGTTCTTTTCAATTTTTCTCGTTCGTGTGTGATGATTTTATGATAGCATTTGTTCTTTTAGTTTTAATTTAAATAATTAAACTATAGATTTATGTGGCGTGGACCAAACCTTGGATCATGAGGGGGCTGGATGATCATTGTATTTGATCGATAATTGAACACTCATGTCTTAACTCAAAACCTTACGTGTTTCTGAGTAGGTTATGAGACATGTAGGCTTGAGATTGGACTATTAAATCTTAGGACACCACTTCGGTTGATGTATTGATTTGGGCTGTCTTAACATTTTTATTGTGTTATTTTCTGAATAAAACTTCTTGCTTAGCATCGAGTTTAAGCCTTTGATTCCCCTAAGGTGTCAATAGTTGTTGCATTTGTTGTTACTCAATAGTAGCAAGATTCTGGTGTTCAATGTACCAATTATACGTTTCATTCTATTCTATGCAAGTGATTTATCATGATATGTCAACCAATTTAATTGGTTTATCTTCTGACATGTGTAATATATGTTATGTTTGCTCACCTTTTTGCGTTCATTCTAATTATCAGTTGCTTTCAGCAACAAAGGTGATTAGAATTTAAAGGGGGCACATGAGTTTTGCTTGTTTCTGACCTTGAATGAATTAATAGGGACCATCAAATTCTTCAACTTTTTGGTCCAAATTTCAGTTTCCGTAATCATTCCTACAATTATATATGTGGTTCTTCTTTATTGACAGAATGTGGTTCTTCTAACGTGGGTCCAATAGATGCTATCTAAGTATGATGTTTTTTTTGGGTCCATAATAAACTCTGATGTTATCTACATGGAAAAATGAAGCGAATTTCTTTCAAAATTACTTATTTCTTTAACTTAACGGGAGTTAACTCTCGCTTGGCAAAATAGGAGTTAACTCACGCCTCCATTTTTAAGATCGATTGAACCAATTTAAAAAGTGATTGAACCGATTTTAAAAGTGTTAACGTGAGTTAATTCACGTTGAAAAATGTCGAGCGAGAGTTAACTCCCACTGAATTAAAGAAATGAGTAATTTTAAAAGGGAGAAAAACAATTTTCAAATGAAACACATTTGTTGTTTCAGAAGCCCAAAATGATGGATATTCTTCACAGATATTGGTTTGCACATGCTTAAGTAAATAATTTAATTAAGTATTTGTTTTATAAACTATTGTGAGAAATTTATCAAAATAAGTTAATAATAGCTTGGGGTAAAATAGTTAAAACTGGATTATTTATGTTGGTATATATTGTCATATTCTTTGATCAATATACATTGATTCGTCTCACAATATCGATTTAAAGTGAACTGATATTAGAGAAATGATATTTGTACAACCATTTTGTGACAACTTCTCTCTGATACTCACATTTGTTTTTACTTTATCTCTCTATTGCTTTGATTTTCATGTCAAAACATACATTTTCTTTGTAAATTTATGGTTGTCCAATAAGTTATCAATCAAATGGTTGTTCAAATAACACATATCTTGATATTATTAGTGAAATCGAAGTTAGTTGTATGAAGAATGAGATTTTTAAAAGAGTAGCTCGATGTACTGAACTCCGCATACGCAGGGGGTCCCATCATGTGATGTATTGTGTGCAGTCTTATCCTAGTTTGTTCTTGTAGTGTTAGGATAAGATAAAATCACAAAAGCAATCACTTTAGATCTTCAAAACTATTAAAAAAATCGATCAATTCGGTCCATTAATCTATTTTAAAATTGACCAATTTAGTTTGATCCATTAACTTTAAAACCGATCAATTTAGTTTGATCCTTAAAATTGATCAATTAGGTCCTCTAGTCTATATTAAAAGTTCATTTTAGTCTTTAACTTATGTAAGTTAATGCAACTTGATCTCTTAACTTAATAAAATATACTATCATATCTATCTATTAAATCACCAAGTTGTGATAACACAGCTAAGGAACCAATTTGACCGATTAGAAGGCCAAACTAAACTGTTAGATAAGTCAAAGGACCAAAATCATCGTTTTAAATTAAGAGACCAATATGAGGTATTTAAACCAAAAATATATATTTAGTTGTTCAAACTTGAATCATTTATGTTTGTTTTCATTGAACAAATGAACCTAAGTTAGGCAATTAGCCAGTAGCAAAGTCAAATGCAAATCACTTTCGAATAATCCATTTTATTTGCACCCTAATTACAAGCGTGTCTAATCAAAATATTTTTCCTATATATCCCAAAATACCTGCTAAACTTACGTCTTGTGTAACAGCTTGGTGGAAAATGTTACTTGACAATGCTTGAGTGAAAAATCCATGGCGGTTTTGGCTTAGCCCTTTTTATAAAAATAAAATAAAATAAAATGATATTGCTCTATCCGCCCCTCAAATTGCCCAGTCCCTAAAATAAGCCGATCGAGAGCTACAACTTTGATAAAAAATACAATGGCTGGATTGTAACTTTCAATAGATTTGTGCCATCAAGAGTTACGACCCAATAAATTTGAGAGGCTTTTGAACAATTTAAATAGTGGATAGATCAATTCTAAATAAAAGATAAAAAATAAAAAATCCATGCCGGTGGCTTAATGAATATGAGAAAACTTCCACGTTAGATGAAATATAATCTAGAAAAGTGTTTATAAGTGAAACACATCCCTAACTTTAGAAGCATTGAGTTAGACTCATTCAAATTTTAAGTTCAAAAAATTCAAATTGTCACAAGTTCTCAAAGATTTATAAATTCAGAGCACACATTAATAAATTTAATTACTGCAAGATTTATAGACAACTACTGCAGAAATTAATATGAAATTTTGTATTTCGATCTTTTTAATCTATCACTTCTATGTAAACAAGTAAGTGTTTTTTAAAACTTTTCAATAACTAAAGAATTATATAACTGGTTTTAATTATTAAAAAAATTCTATAAAGCTAATCCAACGCGAGTCCTAATCCAACACAAGTTTTAATTATTGAAAAATTCCTTTAAAATATCTTTTGATGTCCTACTAAAACCACTGGCCACCTTTTTCATATCTTCATACTTCGCCGATTCTTGTCTTATCTGTTCTTTCCTTTCTCTGATAGCACGGAACAAGGGCTCTGAATGAGTTAAGTTCGGGCATTCCAATTCAGCCATTTCACGGTTGAATTGGTCATACAAATTCTGCAAATAAATCTGTTGTGCGCGAAGTCTTTCTTCCACCACCTTACATTCAAGCTCTTGCGACTTTCTAAGAGCCTCCACGACGTCATCAATGTCAGCCTCAAATTTCAATGAATGTGAATGATAATCATAAGATTCCTCCCTCATTCTAACATTTGAAGGGCTTCCATTCATTGTTACTTCCATTCGATCGGTGCCATGATCTGGTAAGCCTGATTATGAGCACAAAATATTCAATCCTAATACAAAGGTGCAAATAAAACTGAATTTACAAGATCGGCAGTGTTGCTAGTCGCAGAAGTGAAGGATTATAAAGGTTCACTTTATGTTTATGTCTATGAAGTCCGACAAGAAGCCAAAAAAATTGACATATATGCTGTTATATATACACCTCCATAAGCATGCAACATTACTATAGAAGCTGTGATGTGAGCGGAAAGTAGCAAAAGCTAGACCACTAGGGAGTAAGAGAGGACATTTACCTTCAGAATGAACCATATGATTGTCATCATCCATCTTGATATCTTCACCATTGGACACACATTTTAGCTGATACAAAGTTATCAATTTGGTCATAATAAGCCTTTACAATATGTGCAATTCAACACCTACACTCATTACAAACAAGATATTATACATTTCTATCACCTAAACTCAGTTGAAAAATACCTTTGCGATGGCCAATTCAACACGATTGAATAGCTCCTTTGCAACGGGTTTCTTTGAACCACGCACGAGACAAGCACCAAGGTCTAAAACTTTCTTTTTAATCTCATCGTTCAAGTCAACAGCTTTGCATACTTCAACAAGCCTTTCAATGTGAGAGACAAGGTCGGTCCTTCCATCACATCGCCGACAATGATACTCAACATCTAATCCAAAACTTTTCCCAACCGTGCCAGCCAAGAGAGATCGAAGTGCGCATTCCACATGGGCAACATGGCCGCATATTCCCTCACCGACATTTACTCCGCACTTGATATAACTGTACCCGCCAAGAGTAGAATTAACTGTTTTGCAACAAAGAATGCAGGAACAATCACGACAAAATCCAGACTCAGAACAACATATATCACAAGGCATGGCCGGCGAATGTTTTTCTACTACGTCCAACTTTAGACTGTCGCACTTTTTATTTCTAGCTTTGCACCTAACAACATCAGTCTTGTTGTCATCAGAGTCTGATTCTATTATCAACGGTATCTGTTGAAGAGGTACCGCAGCTATCGGCACCATATTGCATCCTACCATACAATTAAAACAACACCAAGAGTTATTTAGCAAAGTGATCAATATCTCAAGATGCTAAATCTACATTTACCCACGAAAGAAAAAAAAAGTCTTTTGTCACGTATAAAACATACATGGGTTATTCCTGTTTAGCATCTATAACAATATATAAAGGAGATAATGAATTTTTCATTCTTCCAATTATATTACTCTCTTGTCACAATTATAAGCAAAAAATTACTTTTAAGATTCATTGAATAACGGATGTATCTAGTGTATATTATAGAACAGATACGTCAATTATTCAATGAATCTAAAAAGTAAATTTTTGCTTATAATAGAGTAACTGGTTTGCTTATAAAAGTGACCAGAAGGATTATTAAACAAATTTGCTTATAAGAATGTTATAATGTAGAGTTGTTGAAAAAGATAAGCATGATTTGTTACAGTTTGAAAATCACAAACATTCATGCCTATAAATTAAATCAAAATTTCATAAACAAACACAATTCAATAGCTTCGTTAGCACAATATAAAAGGCTGTAATAAAAAGAGCAAACAAATTGATGCCTGTCTGCACGCTACTTAATATAAATTAAATTCAGAAAATGTAGCGTAATTAAACTCAGCAGAGATTTAAATTATAAATTCCACGAAAATGACACATTGAAATCATTACAGATCGATAAAATTAATGAAGCAAAAAATGAAATCAAAATGATCAATCAAAACATAAAATGCTAAATCCTTGCAATAGATATAAATGAAAATTAAGAAATCAAATCTACAAATCTAAGAAACATTAATTAAGATATCTAGTATCATAAACAAAACAAAAAAAAAAAAATTACCGTTGGAAGCATTAAGAGAAGGAATTCTCCAAGAGAAAGAAGAAAAGAAGGCATGAACATCAGCATCAGGGAAAGTGGATTTGATATATCGTTCAACAGAGAGCTTGCTAGCAAAGATATGGCGATGTTTGCGGCTGGATCCACCTTTCTGAGTACTCAATCGGGAGGGTGAGTAAAGATATCGATCTTGAAAGCATCCATTGTTATGAAGTCTTTTACCAGTTTTCCATCCCCAGATGTCACCTTGTTGTGGCCAATTCTCAGGAGCATATGGTAACCCTTCGCCTGATTCATCTGCTGGTACTGGATGGAGAGTCATTCCTGTAAATGTATCGGCTCTCTTGCTTCTCCCCATTGCAACAATTCAACTCAACAAACAAGGGTTTACGAGTTCTATTGGATTATTGTTAAGAGAGAGAGAGAGAGAGAGTTTTTGACCAAAGTTAACAGAAAGAAAGAGGTGGCGTTATGCAATGGATGTGTAATTTTATTTTACTTTTTCCAAGATACTCATGCATATGCATTGTATCCAAGTACTTGTGTTGGTCAAACGACATTAATTACGGTTTCACGTGTAATTTTTTTTTTTTCCTAGCTAAAGAGTGCCTTCGAGATATCAATTAAACAATCAAAATAAATAATCTAATTATTATATAATCAAAAGTCATAATTTATATTTTTAAGATACATTTTTTATTTATAGATTTATTAACCATTGCCTTGAAAATACTGATCAGCAAGACCCATTATTTTTACATAAGACACAAGTATATGGTTAATAAAAGGGTTTAGTTCACGAGCGCTTTCGGACATTTTTTAAGGATTCTAAAAGAAAAAAATTAATTTATAAAAAAATCAAAGATTTTGATTTACACATGTTTTCATAAATAGTTAAAAGTTTTATGGAATACCATGGAGACGGTTCTCGTGAGCATAGCTCACTTTGTAAGAGATAATGTATATTATATGTAGGAGTTGAGGTTCGAACCCGGACACCCCACTTATTCACTTTTAAGGTGAATTTCTCTAACCGCTAGGTTACTTGACAAAAAAAAATACCATAAAGACACTCGTTAACATTTTACTAATAAAAAAAGTGTTCCTTTTGACAAAAAAATTACTCCATCTAATAAAGAATAAAAAATAACATTGTAAAAAATAAAGAATAAAAAATAGTTCACCATCCAGATGGATCTAGAGGTAATAGTTAGGTGTGATTAAACTATAAAAGAAACTATAAACTAAATCATATTAAAAATTAGAAATAGAAATAATATTGTTTATGATTATCACCAAAAAGAATAAGAAAATTATGAGATAATATGTCATAGAAAATTAATCGATTATGATAAAAATCCGATCCAACTTATCGTAATCAATTAGTTAACATGTTGGTTAACCTCATTATGAAACACGGAAAAAAATCATTGACTTATCAAATTATCCATCGAACTATGAAAAAGATTCAACAAAAGACAGAAACAAATTTACTATATGTTTTACGTCAGGCAAAACATAAGGTAACTTCCGATATAGTAGTAAAAGCAAGACGAGTAAACGGATCGACTCATCAAATTCATGCTGAAATAGGATCCAAACAAAAAAAAAGCACTTTCATTCGTTGGTTATTTGCCAAATATTTACTCCATTTATGATTATCTTCCAAGTCTAACCATATCTTTGGTTTATGATACTACATACTACATTGTGACTTGTTAAGCCCTATAGTGAAGTTGTAATAAGTTTGTATTCATCACCCCATATGGCTAAAGTTCGATCCTTGCTATCAACTTTTTAATGATTAACTTTTTTTTTAAAAAAATTAATACTTTTAACAAAAGGAAATGCTAACTTACCCCATTGGGGTATAAGTTAAAAAGTTAAATGTAGAAGTTTTTTCTTGGAAATTGTGCAGTCAATATGTTTTAAAAGTTTCAAAAGTTATATTTTTAATATAAAATTTATTTTTAATATCCATTTTAAACTCATTAACTCGTACCTTAAAATGCTATGTATAGCGAAACATATTTCACAAAATCATTTAGATACCATGTTTTCTACCTGATTTTCACAAATTCCGCACATTTGTCGTTGAACCATTCAAACTAGTGAATATGCTTTGTGATTGTTTCGTTAGATTCTCCTTCACGATGAATAGCATCGATCTTAAAAAAGTGTAGGAAAAACCCCAAACGTGTGCATCTGGGAACTATAAATCTACCACTAGACTATACAGAAAAACGAGAAACACTAACGACACATATAATATATTATCAATTCGTAAGGCCTAGTATACGTAAAAAAAAAATTGGGTAATATTCTTGGTGTGGTTATAGTCACACTAAGTCTTACGATGAGTCCGCCCCTATTCACAAGTATATACAAATATCGACGTTGTGATTTAGATTCGAATATCTCAATTACTTCTTTTTTTTTTTTTTGCATTTACCATTACCATAAATGCAACATGCAAAATATTGAGAGTTATATATGTATTTTTTGTCAACTAATTTGACTAGAACCATTCATTTCAAACGTGGAGACATGATGAATCTCACGTTCGAGCATATATGCATCCTCACATATCAAATATCTTTGCAACCACCAACCAAGTTATACTTATGAAGCAATTCATAACCAACTGCACCAAACTTCATTGGCTGAAATGTTTTGATAAAAAATGAAGGTAGAATTGAAAAAAAAAATATAATTAGTATGATCCTGAAAATTGAAGTTGACAATTTCTTTTATTAGGACAATTTTTTATATTTTTTTTTGGCAAATAGAACAATCTTTGTACTCGCTCCATTCCTAAATACATTAAGTACAAGAAGGCCGGCTCTGAGAAAAGAAAGTACAAGAAGTATGTTCCCTCGAGACATCAGCAATAGAGGCAGGAGGAAAGTCAAATAGTTCCATCTCCAAATATGCTCAGCAACATCATACGACACTTGGTCGGCTTCATGCAATACATGCACCCAAATAATTGTTATGGAACATTTTGAATCACTATACACCATTGTATGAGCAATACCACACATTCTTCGTGAAGCAAATAAAGCTGTAGATGGATTCATCTAATATGAACCGATTGACAGTACCTTTGATGATCCTTTCTGCTCACACTTTTTAATTAGCTTCTTCGTTTGTTTTGATGAGGCCTAGCCCCGGGAGGGGATTTCCTCCGGTATGTTGTATTTTTTCTCTGCAGCGTAGGAATCTACACCATTAAATTTATTACTATCTCTTATGATTTCAAGTTTTTAATATTTAGATTTTCAAGTATATATTTTTATTTAAAGGCTGGGATTTTAGTGGACCCTCCAGTCATTGGAGGGGATCCATTCCCCCTAGCTCCCTTCCTCTCATAAAAAATAATAATTTAAATGCGACATTGATAATAAAGTGGAATAAATATTAATTTATAGGTAAAATATTGAAAAGTAAACTAATTGTGCCTTTTTTTTAAAAAAAATCTTATAGGGAAAATACCACTATTTTAATTTTTTAAAAAGATTTATAAAAAGAGGGAGTAGTTGTAGTTGTATGACCTACTTTAATCGTAAAACTGAATTATACTAATTTTTGAAACTTGAAGATGATGGAAACTTTATGGTTGTCTTCTCATCTTCACATCTAAGATCACATATCATTCTGAATGCATCTTATGTAATCGATCTCAGAGGTGCAATTGTTTTTCTTTCACACGTATCTCCTCACTTCAAGAGGACAAATAAACAACTTATCAATCATTTTCGTATGTTTACTTTAGCAATATTTTCTTATTCTTATGTCTCGAAGAACAATGCTTCATTTATGTCATAAAATAATACCCCTGACCACAATCAAGAGTAGTTTTTTTTTTTTGTTAATTAAGGAGTAGTATAGATATATAGCGATCGTATTCTTAAATTCTCTAATATTATGTTTCTAACCAACTTGCCATTTATAAATATTTTTAATCATCATTTACTAATTACTACCATTTATAATGGATAACAAATATTTTTAACCTATTTCCTATTCCTATTCCAAATTTTGGGTACAACCAACTTGTTGAAAATTGTTGTATATACATTTGGTTAGGCTGAAAAACACATGTAAATTACTCAAATGCTCATCGGCAGTTAACTGTCGAATTATGGAACCGGCTGCAGTTAACTACCGAGGAAAATTCGGCAGTTAACTGCCGATGAAACTTCAAACCTGTTTTTTTTTGTTGACAAAAACCATAAATTGTCATTATTAATATTTATTGATTTTGAATGTTTCAATCATTATTTTGGTACGTTTCAAACAATTGCAGTATTATACTTATGCATATATATTTTAATAAGAATAAAATTTAAATCAATGTAAAAATTAAGCATTTGAATATTGTTTTGCACATTACTTAAATTAAAATAATAATAAAAAAATCGTTAAAATAATTGTGCACAACGATTTTTTTTTAAGGTATAGTATGTTGTTATATTTTCACCATTAAAATAATTGTGCTCAACGATTTTTTTATTTAAGTAATTTGCAAAACAATATTCAAATGCTTAATTTTTACACTCATTGAAATGTTTTTTGAGGACTTAAATGCTCTTTATTTTTTGGTCAAGATTTAAATGATATTCATATTAAGATATATATGCATAAGTATAATACTGCAATTGTTTAAAACGTACCAAAATAATGATTGAAACATTCAAAATCAATAAATATTAATAATGACAATTTATGGTTTTTGTAAAAAAAAAAAAAAAAGGTTAGAAGTTTCCTCGACAGTTAACTGCCGAAGTTTTTCTCGGTAGTTAACTGCAGCCAGTTCCATAATTCGGAAATTAACTGCCGAGGGGCATTTGAGTAATTTACATGTGTTTTTCAGCCTAAACAAATGTGTATACAACAATTTTCCAACTTGTTAGCCAATTGGGCCATAAATGAGCCAAACAAATCTTCGATATGTTTCCCCTCTTATCATTATACACTGATTGTTCAATAAGCTTCTCGAATTGCTCACAATTTTAAGAAAATGTCTATTAATAGTATCATTTGATCATGGTTTACTCATAAAAAAATGTTTATTGAAAGTTACGACTTGATCGGTTAAACAATTTGCAAAACTTATTTAAAAATCACATCATTGTACATCAACTTTGTGCTGATTGAGCATAGTTTCATAATTGTCTTCTATCTATCTATCTATCTATCAACTCTACTTTTTTTACTCAGTTTATATTTATTGTTTAAAATCATTTACCACGCTTTAAAATTCCATATTGAAAACTAATTGCCCCATCTACTCAATGCCTAACAATATTCGCGATCAATCGGTTAACCTTTGGCAATGAAAATAAATAAATGTTCCATCTTCTGATTCCAACATTAAACACGAACCTCTTGTAGGTAAGAGATTCATATGAAATTAAGAACAAATGATTTTACCATATGCTAGGGTGATTTTGCTCTTTCGGGTAATTGATTCTGATTTTGCCACTTCTAAGCTGCTAATTTAACCAAATCTGTTTAGCTATATAGAGATACAAATAATCGTTACCCTCAAGTTCAATTTCCCTTGCTCCTGGAAGATCAAAACCTATCCATAAAAGTACACCAAGGAATTTGTTTAAGATTAAGAAGTTGAGTTTTCTCTAGTTAATTAAATCAACTACATAATATGCGAGAGAACATTAGGCTAATGTGACTTTAGTTCCTCTTGTACTTATTTATGAATGATATCTTAGATATTCGAGTTGACATTTTTAACGTAGTTTAAATATTTTTTGGGTGGAATGAGTACTTCTTGTACTTCATCAGATTTTGTGGGTTTAGTACCTCTTGTACTTATTTCCATCTATATTTAATATAAATATTCATTTGCTGCTAAAAAATAATTACTAATGTGGCTTACCAGAGTAACCTTTATCAAAGGCCAATTTCAGAGGAAATTTCCTTCAAAAAGACCGATGTAACAAGTAATCTTCATGGATAGCTACCAACTGTTCTGCTACCTTGTAACATTACTAGGAAACATTAGTACAATTAAAAAAATATATGAAGTTTGCTACATAAAATTAATGTGACGTTGGTGATGGAGTTGTACGTAATAAAACCAAAGAATATCAAAGACCAAAAAAAAAAAAAAACCAAAGAATATCAAGAAATAAAACTTATTTGTTTTGTAACATTTACCTACTTACAAGATCCAGAGAAAAAAAAGCTCAAATTAAAATTTCCTTGAACATAATTAGTTAATCTCTATTAATGATCGATTTCAAACATATATAATATCACATACTTCAGACAAATTTCATGTGTATTGAGATGACACTTAAAATATGGATGATTGAAATTTTTGACAAACATAGATTTGGTAAAATTGGAAATGGAAAATGTGTGAATGTATACCTGTTCAATGCTGCCATCTTCTATCTCTGTATTGAATGTAAGCAACATGGATTCATGTAGTAGATTTTCTAAATCTTCAATACGAATTGGTGCTGTAATCAATACAAATTTACATATAACAAAGAAAAAACAAATGAGACATAATGGATGATGAATCAATAAATAAAAAATGAAATAGAGAAAATTGATCCACAACACAAATACCATTGGATTTGGAGAGCCAAGAGAATAAATGAGAAGCAAGTTGGTGTGATTTTTGGAGGGAATCACAACCACCCCATTGGTTCTTGATGGCCATTTGAAGGGCATACCAACGTGAGAGAAGCAAAATGATACCCTCTTGCAACCTAATCCTAGAGAGTGTTTCTGTTTCTCGATGGTTGTTCCTATTGATGGTATCCATGACAAGAACCTTTGTCTCTCTATGTCATGTGTGTTGTCCAAACATCACACAGAGTGGGAGAGAAATGAGAGGAAGTGTAAATTGTATATATACATAATGTGTGGAGTATATGAGATGTGATGTGCGAAATGTTTGGAATTATGACATCAATGAGTTGGAGAGGGAGAGTTTTTAGGAATGCATTGCTTCTACATTTTATTAACTATATCTATTATTATATATTGACGGATGAATTATACATTTGAAGGTCTAATGGATGGATCCCCGTAACCTTAACTCAGTTGGTAGGGATATTGTATTTCATATGTAGGGGCCGGGGTTCGAACCCCGGACACTCCACTTCTCCACAATTAAATTGTGTGAGCTCTA
>Ga0315914_1008227_pt1 | contig 14048 bp, 4 predicted proteins | sample MpolenodulesMG_FD_203920 | JGI IMG/M metagenome (GOLD analysis project Ga0315914, IMG submission 203920) | Medicago polymorpha root nodule microbial communities from Los Angeles, California, United States - elongated nodules | ecosystem: Host-associated > Plants > Roots > Nodule | place: USA...
CCCTTATTTTGATAGGTTTGTCGCTTGCAACCCTATTTTCACAAGTTTGTCGCTTGCGAACTTGTTCTTTTCTATCTAGGTTTAGCGCTTGCTAACCCTACGCTTCCGTACTGCGTCAATCCGCTTCGGCATTCTAGAACTAAACATACAGGCCTTGATTTGTTCTTTGTTTGAAAAAAGGTTCTTGCTAAAGTCTCTAGTTGTGACATATGTTCTTGCTCGGGCTCAGATTGCTGACATTCTCACAAAGCCATTGCCCAATGTTCAGTTTTGTAATCTCAGAGACAAACTTGGGGCTCTTAGTAAAAAAGACCGCACAGTTATACAGCACTCTAATCCTGTGCACCACACAATAGCAAAGACTGCATTGTTATACAGAATCCTGATAAACATGGTTGTTATTCTTTATATTTTTCTACTAAAAGAGTATTATTGGGCTATTTTAACAGCGTACACTTGTGGCATTGGCCTTCACATTGAAGGAGAATTGGAAGTATGGTCAGATAACATATCTAAGGTACCCTGACCTTTAAATATGGTTAAATCCTATTTCAAATTGTATGTTTTGTCTTGTATATGCATATCTATATCTATTTATATTGATATTTTTTATTGGGTGAAGAATATATGAGGGTGTCATTCGGAAGGGGGATTTTATTACAAACGTTAACACTGGCAAGACATTCGAGGTACATTTAAGGCTCCTCACTGTTCTAGTATGATTGCATTACTCGTGCATATGGTGTTTTGCGCTGCGGATCTGCATTTATTTTTGGCTATGTTACCTAGTTTTGGTTTTTTGTTACAGTTTGTTCATTTTTTATGAATGTATGGCTCAATTTAAGATTGCATTTACGATATGTTTTCCAAACTCCTAACCTACAATAGTAGCTATTGTAATTAAACTGTGTGATGGGAAGAATAAATTACAAAGATATACAAAATTATGGGATCTTTCAATATTAATTTACCCTCAGATTATCAATTTCTTATTAGTCCACGGATTCAAGTCTCTGACACAGAGTGCGATTGGATTCAAATTTTTACTTGCTACTTCCTACCTACTAGCAATATCGACTAATTTTTCAAGAACTTATCCTATCGAAAAGCAACTATTTAACCATACTTCTAATATTATCCTCTTGCATGTTGTAGTCTTATCACCTCATTTTATAATATTTTTTTCCTAAAAATATTGCTACAACAATAATTAGTGCTAGTTTTAGCTTGTACTAGCATGAAACATGATTGAAAACAATGTCTCTGCTTTCATTTATTGCATTTTGAAATTAGTGTGATTTTGTGGCTGAAACCTTTATTGTCTGCAAATGCAGGTTCCTCGATTGTTTCGGAAGCGTAATGATTGGTTGGATGTTAGTTTTTAGCTTTTCACCACGATGAGTGGATCTTCTCATTAAATCGATGTCTTTGGAGAATTTTTTTATAATTGTTTTGCCATATCTCTTTAAATTCTAATTGGGATTCTTCTTCCAAATCGGCAGGTGATTCAAGAGGCTCATGCTGGAGAAATAGTTTCTGTATTTGATGTCAATTATGCACCAGGTTCTTATTCTTGGCATAGCCTTTGTAGTGTATTTAGAGAAACTGTTTAATTCGGAAGTTTTTTTTTTTTTTTTTACTTGTTCATTATTTAATCAGGAGATACTTTTACTGATGGGTTAGTAAGATATACAAGAACTACTTCTATTGATGCTTCTGAGTCGGGCTCTAGAGAGTCTGGAGTGCAAGTAAGTTTATTTTACATGACAGATTAACTTCCTTGCCTTGGCTTTAATTGTAATTTATATCACTTAATTCTCTTGTTTTGTGTATTGCTTTTAGCTTACAAAATATTTGGATGGCTTCCAAAGAAAGGATTCTACTACTTCCCGAGATGGTTTGGAGATGTGGGAGGTTGTAGTTTATTCATTTTATCTTTCTCGTTTATGTGATAAATTTGATGTTCATATCATGACATCTTGATTTTTAAATGACTGCAGGAGTCACCAGTTTCAACGGTGTATGCCAATAAGCGATTGATAATGATTGAACTAACGAACTCAGAAATCATGTGTTAAATTATAACTTGGTGATGGAAGGACATGCGCAAATGTTTTCTTTTTAACTCTTGACATAAATGAAAGATCTGATTTGCCATTACGCTTGTGTATCTGATATATCACATTTATAGTGCATTTGTTATTGATTTTAATTTATATTTTAATGTATGTATTTCATTACACATGTAAATAAAATAAATTATTTATGATATTTTGGACTTTGAATTAACATTGCAAAATTTAAAAATAATTGTGGAATGCAAATCCACACACACGCCATATTATGTCAGATCACTTTTTTTGTTGAAAAAAATTATATATATTATTATTGGGAATGTCATACAACAGTTGGGCCATAATGTTACTTGGCTCCTCCTCTGATCATTCGGAATCCATTTTCCTATTTTGACCATAGGTCCATGTTCCTTCCAACTTGACGCCGCTATCACTTTTCGCTGTGAGTCTCTGATGACAGTGGCTATGCACTGGTAACCATCCAATCCCAGGTTAGCATCACAATTAGCCTTATAGGCGTTGTTGTTATGGGGTGGAATCCATTTTTGGTTTTTGGAATTGATTTGTTCAGATCTCTTTCCTATTTTCATGTAATCCATGCTCACTTTTGCATCCATTATATATCATGTTTATAAGCCAATCTATAAAGTTGGTCTCTGTGTGTTGATTGAATGACCCAAACCAACTCTGGGTTGCCCAAATACAGTCTTTGAAGCAGTGATTCATAGACTCCAGTGCTTCATTGCATCTAGGGCAGAGAAAATTTCCCCTTATTCCTAAAATCCTTTTCTATTTAGTTCACCTCTGAGGGGTATGAATTGTTTTATGATCCTCCAAATCAAGGTTTGCTGTCTAGGAGTAGCCTTGACCTGCCAGACCTTTTGCCAAACGTTTTTGTTTATATCCTGATTTGAAGTACCCTCATATTGGTCCTTATCCCACTCTTTAATAAGGTAGTAGCCTGACCTGACAGAATAGATGCCATATCTGGTTCCCATCCAGGATAAGCTGTCTTCTTCGTCTGGATTTTATAGGGGTATTTTGAGAATGGCTTGCTTATCTATAGAGATAAAATTCTGTCCAAAACATCTGAGTTCCAACAATTGTTTTCCTTATCCAATAGGGGAGCAAATCATGAAAACCTTTCTTCTTCAGAGTTGTTTACTTCTCATCTTTGTTTTTATTTTATTTACAAATAATGGCAAATGTTAGTAGGTTAATTGTTATGTTAGTTTTTTTTTCTCCTTGCCAGGACTTGAACCCTGGACCTACACCTCCTTCCCCTTAGCTCAAACCAGTTGAGCTACCCCCCTTCTCTCTCTTTGTTTTTATTTATTTATTAATTATTGTTATAAATATTTTTCACTCAATTAATATTTGGCATCCTAATTATGAAGGTAGAGTAAGGTTTTTCCTATCAGGGGAGGACTTAGACTTGAGATTTGTGTGCATTTCAATGTCTTTCCTTGAGAAATGGAAGAAAATTGTCTGATCTTACCATAAAGTGGAGCTGCTCTAAGAGAGGTACATGAACAAGCAAGATGATGGACCAATTCATCAATTTTGTCACTTGGCCTCCTAGGTTAGGGACTAAATTGTTCGTTTATTCTTTCATTTGATTGAGATTTACGTTACACTGTATTGTGTTCAAATGTCAAATGAGAAGACCTCAATCATGTTTGAAGAACTATTATACTTAAATTACGTCTTTTTATGATTTATTTCTTGTAACCAACTCATGTAAATGAACTAAATGCCACTGCATCCATTTCTCAATTTCTGGTTTTTATTTTTAAGCCAATCGAGTTACAGTTTCAGTGTATCTATCTACTGTGTCATGTCTACAGGGCTTAGTGTAATCCAGAGCAGTACCTATGGGAAAAGGAACTCACTCTTGCAGGAAGTAAATACCGCATGAGGAATTTAGAGGCAAGTGTGGACACAAATTGTTTGATAATACAATTATTGTTGTTCATTTTTTGTAAGTTACTTCATTATTACAATTTTCAGAAATTTTCAGCGAATATATCACATTAATTGTGCATTTGTTATTGATTTTAATCTATATTTTAACTTAGAGAATCCATTGATACTAGGTGTAAGTCTTATAACTTACACTAAATCTCAATCACTATATTTAACTACTATTGAATGGTTCACAATCACAAAATTCTAAAAGTGAGTCACATGTAATTCCCTCTTCTCTCCCTTCTGGCAATGCTGATTGAACCATGGATTGGATAGTGTTCCCTTTCTTCTCCTATAATCATTATATTATTTTTCTATCCTTCATTTTCCAAAGTGCCAATTGAGATCTTTAAGTGTATGTGTTTCATTACACTTGTAAATAAAATAAATTATTTATGATATTTTGAACTTTAAATTAACATTGCAGAATTAAAAAATAATCGTGGAATGCAAATCCACACACAAATGCCAAACTATATCAGGTCACTTTTTTTTTGTTGAAAAAATTATGTATTATTAATGGAAAATATTTAGGGGCATTTCTTTAAATGTTTTTGATATGGTTTTTTGACTAAATTCACCATAATTTTTTCAAATTCATAATTTTCTCAAAGTTTATTATATTATGAAAAAAAAAAGGTGTGTTTTTAGTTAAGAACAAGTTTCTTATTTGTTGCAAAATAGTTCCCAGCATTTACAGACGTTTAAAGTACAATGGAGGTGTGCCAATTCATCAAGATTAGTTCTCTTAGTTGATTAGTTTGTTTGTTTCAAAAAAAAAAATCTTAGTTGATTAGAGGGGAAGTAGTTTCATTAATGTTTTAAAAAGTTAGTGACGAATCAGTAATTTCAATATAATTTAGGGCTGTCCTGAATTTTTTTCATAAATTGAAGACGAAATTTTTATTTTTTTTTGATGCAAAATTGAAGACGAACTTGAGTATTTACCGAAGAAAAATGCTTCCAATAAGCAAATTAATCGAAGACAAATTTTTTGGTAAAGTCTAAGGTGAAGTTCAAATGCGTGAGTGATTCACCGGTAGAAGACATATACACCATCAAGGTGGCATTTAACATACACAAGTCAATCTTTTTGTGTATCATACACAAATGTATTTTTTACCATTGATATATTATTAAATAACTCAATGGCCAAGATTGAAGAATGGGTACTTGCATAGTGAGTTTAGTGTTATATTGTAGGTAATTGCAAAGAGGGTATCCGATAATACTGGAATTGTATTTATGCATTTATATAAAAATATTTATTATGACAAAAAAATAATCAAATAATGAAAATATTATCCGATGATCATCATATAGTAATAATTGACTCCAGATATTGGTCTAAACTAATAATTAATTTTTTTTTGGTATACTATAATTAATTTTTAAAAGTGAAAATATTATAAATCCTAAAAAAAATTACTTAAGGAATGAATACTGTTGAAAAACAATATCCAGTATAAATATTAATTAAAACTAAAAATTTAATAAAATTAAGTATTTACTATCAAAAATGAAAATACTTAATAAAAAAGTATTGTTAATAAAGGACTGAGAAAGTATGAAAAACTATATTTAGTGTTAATATAAATAAAAAGTTGTTATTTTTTAGTAAATACTAAAAAACGTATTAATTTAAAGATTGAGTTATTTTTTTGTGCAATAATAATTATTGAATCCTTTAATGTATTCTCTCCTTTAATGGTCAAGCTTTTGTTGTTCAGAAAAAAATGGTCAAGCTGTTTTCTAGATTTCACATAAACCAGCACAATCCTCAAAGAAATCTATACCGGAAGAAACTTTTAAACAACCTAAAAAAAATTGTCTTCACCATCTTCGACCAAGCCAAATCAAACATTCCAAATTCCAATTTTGAAATCGTGATATGGCTGAACAACACATTCACTGTTTCCAAATTTTGTTGCATCCTTGGCGTCGTATAGACCATTATTCAATTTTCTTCTGACTTTGGCTTAGATCTGATGGGGTTTCGACCTACTTGTTCTAGATCTGAGATGGTGGTTTTAGATCTGAGAGGGAGAGGATAGTGATTTGTAGGCATGACAGAGGGAGATGAGAGGTAGAGGATTTCAGGTTTACAAGGATTGTTTTGAAAGGAACTCATGTTTACAAGGATGATGTTTGTTAATAGTGATTCTGGGTTTTCACTATGGATAGAGAAGCATTGTCTTGAGTTTTTGAGTTTGAGGCGTGAAAAAAAGTCTATTAAAGGGTTAAACAATTAGGCCATTTCATAATAATTAAAGTCATTGGGGCAGCTATGTTGTAAATAAAAGTATGTTGAGAGGTTAAATGTTTATTATATATATTACCGGAAACTGTCTACAAGGTAAAAGATACATTTGTGTATGATACACAAAAAGATTAACTTGTGTATACTAAATGCCACCCACTATCAAATATTTATATCATTTTCCTTAACAAAAAATAAGGTGGCATTTAACATGGGAAAAGTTAAAACTTTTCCACCATGGGTCACTTGATTTTTACCATTTGATCAAAAGAAGACTACGATATTATCATGTTCCCTCAACACTATATTTTTCACAATATCTTCCCCAACCACTATCTCTTCTTCATGTTTTTACCAGTAACCCACCATCAGTCCACTACCAACAACTCCACTCTATCACATTAACATAACCCGGAAAATCAATTAAAGATAGATAGAAAATCAATGTAACCCAGAATATTAATCCAAATAAATACTAAAGATTCAAAAAATTAATTAATGTTTATTTATTGAAATCTTGGCATGATATTGACCGGAAATTTTATGCGATAAATTAACAACCCCGTACTTTTTTTTAAACAACCCCATACTAATTTCAATAAATAACTCATTAATTAATTTCTGTAAAAAAAAAAACCCATATATATTAATTAATTTCAAATTATAGTCCAAACATCATGATATTGACCAGAAATTTCCTGAACGTGAACAGCAGTGGTATCACAAGAGAAAAAGCATTCCAACTTTTTAGATCTAGAACAACACCTGTATGAAATTTGGATCTTTGGATGAAATGTAATTGTTATAAGTTTATTGATTTGGATATTTGAGCTTGATGATGATTAATGTTTACATTTATTTTTTGGGTTTTAATTAGAAGCCATTGGTAATTGAAACAAGGAGCACCTGCATCTTCTCCTGTAATGCTTGCAACTAAAAATCAAATACCTACGAAACTAAATTCATTAAAAACAATGAAATTTGAACCAAAATGAAAACTTTGAGGAAAAAAGTGAAAGGAGAAACACCCATATCTCATCTTCCCAAAATCAAGACGTTCAATGGTAGAATGGTTGAAGGAGAGTCAGCGGTGGTGGTGGTGTTGGCCTGTTGGGTGAGAGAGACATGGAGGAAAGAGAATGTGAAAAAAATCTAGTGGTTAAAGAACATGATAATAACGTGGTCTTCCTTTGACCAAACCACAAAAACCAAACTGATCCATGGTGGAATAGTTTTAGACTTTCCCATGTTAAATGCCACCAAAAAATAATATTTATATAATCTAGAAACAAAAATGAGAACACATTTGTCGTCATCCCTGCATAAATCATTAACGACCAACAATATTTTGTTTCCTCACAATAAAAAAAGATTGGTGAATGCAAGTCATTGACGATTTATATTACTCCTTTTCCTTTTATTGAAATAAGTGATTTCCACATTTATTTTATTTTTCTTTTGTATTTTCGTCGTCTTAGTGCGACATTGTTTTATTCGTAGTTTTTGTGCGACGTTGTTTGTCTTTTTTTTTCGTTCAGGTATTTGTTATATTTAGATTGTCAGACCAACTTCGATCTAGTTACAGATCCGAAGACATGGATATTCTGGAGATATGAATATAGTCATATGTGTAGGCTTTTTTTTGTATTTTGTTGTTTTATGCTATTAACACGGATGTTGTGAGTTTGTTAGCAAACTCATCCTTTTTGTTTTTAGCGAATTTGCATTGTATTGATGCATTCTACCAATTTAAATGAGTAGTATCATTTGTTTTTAGTAATAAAAAAAAAAGCAAGATTTAATTACAAAAATATCATTATTTAAAGTATTTACTTCTTATGACATTGTTAATTAATTGTACATGTAAATTTTAACTCGACTAGTTAAAATGTCGAAATTGTCAGATTACATATTGGAGTTCAAACTTCAACTCTATTATTTACGTGTGTGAATTTTTAATGACCGTTACAATTTCATCTATCTTAAAAGTGGATTAATTAATTTTAGAGATAAATATGTTTATAAAATTGTTATTTTTTAGGAGGATAAATTTGTTATTTTTTATAAATTTATTTTTAAAACAACTTTTCTTTTTCTTTTTTTAAAGAAAAAACAACTTTTCTTAATAGACTAAGGGCCCGTTTGTTACGGATTAAAATAAAAATGATTTTGACATAAAATAATTTAGAGATTATACATTAGAGATTTTGTGAAAAATCAGAATCTATTTTACGTTTGTTTAGCATGATAAAAATCATTTTTTTAAAACAAATAATCTAGTTTGTTTGGATACAACTATATAAAAGGGATTTTTTTGTTACAAAATTAGTTCAATATTTTCTCTCTCCTCTAAAAAAAATCTATTTTTCGAGAAGCTGCTCTCAACAGCTTCTCATTTGAAGCTATTTTTAGATTCTGATTTTTAAAAAAATCTGTAACAAACAGATGCAAAACTCTTAAAAGCGATTTTTTTTCTTAAAAAAACTATAACAAACGGGCTCTAAATGTTGCTGGAGTGCTTTTATAATAAGGGTAAATATGTTTTTTTTTTCCAATTTTTTTTTCAAGTTTTAGTTTTAATTCCTTAACAAAGAATTTGACTTTTTCCCTTAAAAGTTTTCATCGCCGCCTTTGTCGGTGTTGTTTAGGGTGGGAGACCATATTAGATCTCCTACCATGAGAGATCCCAATTTTTTTTTTACAACTTAAATTAATTGTTTTTGTAGGTGATGTACATTATTTACCTAATATAGAAGGTAAAAAAATATATAAATAATTTCATGCCCATTATATTACTTTGCTCTTATCTATAAAACATATCATTTTATTTTTTAAATGATTTCTGATATTTTTTGTTTGAATAATTATCGTCCAACTTATTAGAGTTAACATAATTTAAGTTAATAATTTTTTTATAAAATTATTTAATTTTGTGTTTTTGTTTACTATGCATATATCATACTGACATAATAACAAACTAGACATACCCTTTAAAAAAAACTACATGTTCTTATATATGTTCTAAACTATGCTCTTATGTATGCTCTTAATAGTTTTTATAGTTTTTGTTTCTGAATTTAATTGATGAATCTGATGAAGGTTTTAATGAAGATGAGGGAAAAATATAATAAAAAATTTCTAGAGCCAGTGCCATAATGGCACGTGTACAACAGTTAACATTTTTTTTATTAAAACTAATGGAAATGATCAAAATGTGTAACAAAGATAAACTTAAAATGCCAAAACGGAACAAATTTTAATTATGCGACCAAAGCGATACTAATTAAATAGTTAAAGGACGAAATAGCAACCTAGCCAATATTCTACACAATTTTTTTAAAAAAATACAAATATTACACATGAATTGACTTAAAAATAGAGATCAAATTTAGTGGTTGAAAATTTTACAGGGACTTAAAATTGAAGAATATTTTTAAAAGAACTAAAATGAAAAGTTGATATATTTTTAGTGATAAAAAATATATTTAACCCTATTTAAAAATACCATAATACTCTTTAAAACAAAATACCATAATATGTAATTACTAATATTATTTTTATTTATCTATACTATATATAAAGAAAATAACTCTTCCCGACTTTTTTAGGCTGACTTTTTCTCTTTTCAAAAATGCCTTCAATTTTCAATACAAATTATGAATGTAACAGATAGATAAGAATGAATTTAAATATTAAAAAAAAATAACAAACACAATATGAGTATATATATGTCCAGTTTTTTTCCTTTATCCTTTAAAAAGTGCAACAAACTAGATGAGTATATATACTTACTTTTCATTATTCCAATTATACCCTTAAACAATTTTTTATATAATAAAGATTTTTGTTGCGGTGTCATTAAAAAAATACGAATTTAGATTATATTTTTTTGTTATGTTGTTGGTGTCATTGAAATAGATAATCATGATTATTTTAATTTGTTATAATTTGAAAGCAAAAAACATTTATATTTTTGCTTTTAATCAAAATCAAAATTTTATAAAAAAAAATACCGTTTCTCGTCTATTCACTAGTAATTTTATAGTTTTATCATTCCTTAAAACTAAATCAGAATTAATCAAAGGCGTATAAGCATGCTGGGATTTTTTTCAATTTTTCCAACATTGCCAAAAACACCCTTAGTTTAATGTAATTCCAAAATCAATTGGATTTTTTAAAACCAATATATATGTTTAAACAATAGAATTTTAGTGGGTCAAGTAACTTGCAATTCTCAGCCATTCAAAATCTTCTTGATGCATCTAATGGTTGACATCCTTTTTGCAAAAAATAAAATAAAAATCAAGTCTCCTACGGTAGGAGACCTAAAGAGGTCTCCCACCGGAGCCTTTGTCGCCTTTTTTCTTTTTTTAATCATTCATATGTATCATTCCAATTTTTTAACGAGATCTTGCAACAATTTTAGAATATTATAAGAATCTCTCAAAATAATATTGTTTTATTTAACAAAACATGAATTAACTATGAATTTTTAAGCTATAAAAACATGAGAATTCATATTTAATTCATCATTTCTAAAAGAATTTAAAATTTTGTAAAAAAGAATTTTATAATGCATTAAACATGAATGCGAAAAAATTCAAAATTTTGAATTAAACAAATGAGTTCGCTTAAAAGCAGAACTAAAAACGATGATTGAAATTTTTTGGAGACTAAAAAATTAAAATATTCATAAAGATCATAAACATATTTAACAATGCATAATAAGGGAAAATGCTAACAATAAGATATTACCACTTTGGTTTATTAAGGCTGCATTTCATGGGTTAAAAAATGAAGGAGAAAAAAATGACAATTGTTGTTTTATTTAATAAAAAATGACAACTTTAGGTGTACATTGTTGGACATAATAAACATGACAAACTTAAGACAATGGAGAGGGTAAAATATAAATTCTTGTGGTTCACTAAACCACAATACAACATTTTGTCTCAAATATAAGTCGTTTAAAACATCAAAATAGCCACCTTTTGTTCAACAAAAATAATATATGACAAAATATTGTTTAATATCCCTCCGTCTCAGATTAACTGAGCCAAAAGCTCATTTCACACGTATTAAGAAAAATGTATAAATGAAGAAGAGAGAAAAATAATTTTAAGTGCACCTGTTAAATATTGGTGCATTCTCCACTATCATAAATGTAAAGTGGAATATATTGAATTGGAAATGATGAAAGTAATATTAATTAAAGTTATAAAGGGAAAAAGTAATTAATATTGTATTGAAAAGTGAAATGACTCAGTTATTATGAGACGGAGGGAGTACCATAAAAGTTTGTTATGTGTTGGGTTTTGGTATGTCTAGTTTTTTTTAAGGAGATATATCTAGTGTTTTGTTTGCTTGTTTTATTTGGTTCTTAAAATAAATAAAAAAGTTGATATTTGGACAATTTTCTCTCTCATACTAATATTATATCTTTATTTTTTCTTTTTGTTATTTTGGTTTTCGTGTCAATGTCAATTTTCCTTGTAAATTAATATTTGTCTCGGAAATTGTCACCAAAATAGTGGTTAAAATAACAACACATCTCAAAAATATTGTAAAAAGAAAAAAGAAAAAACACTCAAAAGATAAAAGAACATGTTTGTTTATTGGTTTGGTTTGGATGTTTTGAGTGAACATGTTTTAAGCAACAAAGTTGAGTTGACAGGTTTTTAGGATCACTAGACTTAGATTCGAAGTTGGACTAGGATTAGGATGATGTCATGTGAAATTTGTCGTGCGAGATTTGCGTCATACGATAAATCCCTATTATACTCCATTCTATTCTATTCAATCAGAAAACCCTACAACTATGGCTCGTTTCTCCTCCTTGCCGCGCCACCTCTCATCCACCGCCACTTTCCACAACCTCCGTCACTTCTCGGTGGATCGGTTGCGCAACATATGGATCTCGGGGCTGATCGACCCTGAAAAGGTGACCCAGAGAGAGAGGTCGTTGTTATATGCAGGTGATATAGAAGAGATGCACCGTGTTAGGAGAGTAAATGAGATGTATCGTAAGGAGATTGAAGAAAGTAGTAGAAAAGAGCACATTCAGAGTAAGTGGAATAAAAATATCCGGGCAGGTGTCACTTTCTTCAACTGGAAACACCATAAGGTAAGGTAGTACCGTTATATATATTAATTTTGTTGACCCAAATTTCTCTTATACCATTATACCAGAAATATCAATTTTGAATTCATTTTTATCTTTCATCATTGGTTATGTTACCTAGTGTCTATGTAATATAAGACCATCCACAATGGGGTCTCAAATTTTGAAGATTTGGTACCTATTAAGCCATTGAGGAGAATTTTTTTTTAGTGTTATAAGACCAGGTCTCACTTATGACCCTAATCTTAAATTGGACCCACACTGAATTGTAATGATACAAAGTTATTGACAATTGATCAATGAATCTCATTTAAGAAATTTGTGTGAGATGTTGAGTTTGAGTACTTATTGAAAAATTATAAATGAGTGATGTGTACACGCGTGACTCATTTCTGTACCAAAAGAAAAATTGATATCTTCATTTTGGTTGCTCTAAGAAACCAAAATTTAAGTTGTTTTTGAATGAATGTTGGTAAACTTATAATGTTTTTTTTTTTTTAATTACATTTTGTCTTTGCAGATTAACATAATTCACACACCTGGTCGTGTTGATGATTTCACCGTTGAGGTTGAGACTGCTTTGCGTGCATTTGACGGCGGTGCCATTCATGTTCTTTGTGGTGTCAATGGGGTGCAAAGCCACTCCATTGCTGTTGATAAGCAAATGATAAGATTCCAACTTCCAAGACTTATATTTATAAACAACCTTGACCACAAGGGAGCAAATCCATGGCAACTTTTGAATCAGGTAAACAGCAACATCATCATAGATTCTAGGTTTTGTACTATGTTTTCAATCCCGGATCGTGGAGCATTTGTTTCTATTTTGTGCCACACATCACAATCACCCTGCTACAAACTTCTATTGATAACATGGGTTTTTTAGTTCTACTCGCTTTTGTTTAGTTTATAAAGAGAACTTCAGTAGCATCGTTGTAGGAAAAAAAAAATTAATTCAAAGCTACTCCCTCCGTCTCTTTGTCCGGGTTTGAACCTAGGACCTTTTACTCCTTATCCCTTTTCACACACACACCATCTCAGCGTTACTGTATAATAGTTCAAATTGTTGTTTTTATCTGTAGACCATTTTGTTTTATTTTTCAGGAAAGATCTAAGCTTCAACATCATTGTGCTGCAATCCAAGTTCCAATAGGCTTGGAAGATAATTTTAAGGGACTTGTTGATCTTGTGCACTTAAAGGCCTACTATTTTCATGGTTCAAATGGGTTTGGTTCTGAAACTTCTCCATTGGTTATATCCATGATTATTGTTCAAATTACTCAATTGTTTCTTATTGCAGAGAAAAGGTTTTCGTTGAGGAAGTTCCTGCAGATGTGGAAGCCTTGATGTCTGAAAAAAGACAGGAACTCATAGAAACCGTGTCAGAGGTAGACGATAAACTTGCTGAAACTCTTTCCAGTGACAGACTTGTATCAGGAGCTGATCTTGAGGTGTGAGTGTAACATTGTCATTATTTTCATTGGAGTTTTGCAAGTTAATTATTTGGTTTTACCCCTCAAAAAAATTTATTAGGTTTTACATTTAGCGAAGATTTGTCATATGTTCTACTTTTGACAAATAATTTATCAGCATATTGTCTTAAAGTGTTGAGGGTCTTGAAGGT
>Ga0315914_1008228_pt1 | contig 14046 bp, 8 predicted proteins | sample MpolenodulesMG_FD_203920 | JGI IMG/M metagenome (GOLD analysis project Ga0315914, IMG submission 203920) | Medicago polymorpha root nodule microbial communities from Los Angeles, California, United States - elongated nodules | ecosystem: Host-associated > Plants > Roots > Nodule | place: USA...
AATTCAATTTCAGAATTATACAACCTAAGATTAGAGAATATTAGTCCCACCCTTACCTTAGATTGGTGATTGCAAGACTCTACAGGTTCTCTCTTCTCTTGGTTCTCCTCTTTTTCTCCAAAAGCTTGTAAACCTAATTTGTGTATGGCTCTTACTTTTATATCTCACACCCTCAACATATTTTCCAACTAAATCCACGTATTTTCTAACTAAATCCAAATCAGCCCCTCCAAGTCTATTTATTCTAATTTCCAACATATTCTACTAAAAAATAACATACAACCACTTAATAAAATATTAAAACATCACAACACGTCATAAATCAACATAAATCATATAAGTCATATAAAAGACTCTAAACTCAATCAAAAATAATTAAATAATAAATAGGGCGTTACATTAATTCTCGAACGGTTATCTATGGTGTAAAAGGTAATCGCACAATTTGAATTTAGCTGTTTTATCCTTGAGGCGGCGTGGTTGATAGTCTACCTACAATTTTGGGTAGTGTCGTAAATCCTCTTAAAAAGAGCGACCTGGTCGCGACTCAACCCGGTAATCTCTTTGGTGGTAAATTCTCTTTTTAAAAATGTACGTTTTCTAAATCAAGAAACAACAATGAATTGTATATACATTGGTATATGTGTTCTAGCCAAAACCATGAGTTTCACTCCTTTATGTGTGTTCTTGTTCGTGAACCTTTAGATTCGTTTGATGTTATAAAATGGTTAAATAACATGCAGATAAATAATGTCAGCTTTGTGATGGATTCTAAAACAACCAATGACACTTTTGACTCCAACAAACCTGATGTCTTAGAATTTGGTCATACCACTTTTGACTTCATTCATAGTTCACAAACTCTCAGGTGGAGTTCAACAGATAACAAACAAAGGTGGTAGCTCATGCTTTAGTTGGAGAAGTTGTGTTATAAGTTAATCCCTCTATTTATTTTCATATCTCTCATTGTATTACTGATATTATTATTAATGAAATTCTATAAGCACCTTTTCTTTCAAAAAATATTGCGCAATTAGAAATATTAGGACCAAAATTTTGATTTTAATAAAATAAGGAAAGAAAAAACTACATTTAAACCAATAAAAAAATATGTGATGAGATTGGGAGGGAGAGTAATAATAATAATTATTTTTTAGTAAAAAGAGAGTAATAAATTAAATAGGAAATATTTTTTTTTGAACCGATTAAATAGAAAAGATTATTACCAAGATTTACCCTCTAATATAATAATTGATCAAAGATAAATATTAAATGCACAAAATATTACCGTTGAAACGAAACTCACTCGTTCGTACCCGCTAGGTCGCGCGTATTAGAACCAAACCCTAAAAAAAAATCCCTCAATGCTGCTATATATTTTAGTCTTGTTCCTGAGAATACTCATTCATTACATCCTTGCTTGTTGTTTGACAATCCCTAAAGTATTAAGGTTTGTTTAGTTGAGACAAAACAACTTTGTTTGTCTTCTTCACATCTTTGTTTCTGTTCTTCCGATTCTCGCCGCGCGATTGACTCGCTTGTTGGCGATAGCAAGTCAAAGCTTTTAGTACCCAAGAAAGGTTTATACTTTTTTCATCTATTTTATTTTCTTTCATTATCTATTTTCTTCTACTTTGATTTTCACTCAGGCCTTTTAATTCTTTCTTTTCATTACGTTACTTTCTCTTTTCAGTACCCAGAAAGAAGAAGCAAAAACTTAACAAAGCAATGGATCAACAAATCCATCATACAAGAAGATTGATACCTTTCGGAGTCACACTTGTACCGTTGAATCACGACAACGATGGTGGTATCAATGAAATAGTTTTGGATGCTCTTGATATAATGGATGCTTTTGATTTCATTCCCGTTTCTCTCAATGACACTCCATCAAGAATGTTGGGAACAAATTATGTCCAACCTAGAATGACTACTCCTGATGTCTTTCCTGTTTGTACTCATGATGGCCTCCATATTTTTGTTGAAAACGTCAATCAAATTAATACAGACCCAGTTAATGAGGGCCCAATTGTACATGCCGAGGCAACTAATATAGATGACGAAGAAAGCTCAACTCCAGGCAAGAGTAAATCCAAGAAACGAGAAGAAAGCTCAACCCTAGGCAAGTGTCCATCTAAGAAACGAGAAGGAAGCCCAACTTCAGGCCAGCGATCATCGAAGAAGCCAACATGGATGAATGATTATGTTTGTTATTGAAAGGAAGGGAAATATTCCTATTTGATACTTTTTTTGTAACTGCAATTCCTATTTTACGCAAGTTTATTGTGCATCTTGGCTTTATATGCTGTATTGTGAACCATTTGATGTATGTTAAATTTTTTCGTTCTCTCTTACAATTTTTATATGGAGTTAACAGTCACGGTTGCAAATTAAATATGCATTCACATGAACACCTTCAATTCAAAATTGATGCTCAAGCAAATTTGATTTCTGAAAAATGTCTTTTAGTAACCGAGTTAGAGACCGGAACTATTCTGAATTACACTTTTATTTGAAATAGGTACATGTATTTTCTTCTCAATAAACCAAGACATTGTCCTGTGAAATTTGTCTCTATTTGTAAATATTTATAAATCTTATGACACTCCATTTATCCAATATCAGACTAAAATCTTATGACATTCTATCAAACTTTACTTAAAGACTCTCCCTAAATCTCTCCCTGCTCACAACCACTTGACTGAAGCATTATTTATAAACCTCAAAGAAATGCTTCTTCATGAATGGTCCGCGCATCCAAAATTAGAGCATGCACCACTTGACTGAAGTATTATTTACAAACTTCATGAAATGCTTCTTCATTATTCTAAGTTTCTGCTGTGAGACAAAAGATGCTACATACATCTGCCACAAAAGATGTGACCTGCAGAAAACGAAACACTTCCAGAACACACCCAAAAAAGAGTTCTGGCACTACAACAAAAATTGGCTTTAGCAGCGTCCATTTAATAGCATTTATTTAAAAAGGGCTATAAAACTGTAGCAAGGAGGCCCTATGATAGCACTTTAAGGAAAAATGCTACTATGCCTCTGTTCGTTTTTAATTGTCACTTTTTGATATTTTACCCAAACCAAGACTATCAATAAATGTTACTACTTTTGATACAATTGTTTTTACTTTTACTATAATGATCTTATTAATTTAATATTTCATTTTATATGTTTCTCTCTCCGCAATAAATCTTTAAGGGTAATATCGATAAAACAACATTTAATGTTGCTTTGAACTTTGAAAGTGACAGTTAAATAGGAACAAAAAATTTCTCTAAAAGTGACAATTAAAAAGGAACGGAGGGATATTAGCACTTAATTAAAGTGCTATCAAAGTCAAAACCAAAATATAGCGACTTTGACAAAAAACACTTAACAGAAAAAGATCTCATATTTATGGGTATCCAACCTTTGACCCCTTGGTAGCTTAATAATAAAAGAAATATAAATGAAAATAAAAAGAAAAAACAAGACCAAAATAAAAAAAATAAAATAATGTCAGTCGCTATCAGCTTCAGTTTTCATCGTTTTCAATCCTCTGTCTCTCTCCCTCGTCCGATATGAACTTCCACACCATCTCCATTGCTGTCAACTCGGTTTTGCTCATACCCAGCATCATCTACTTTATCACAGGACCCACCTTCGCCTCTTTCTCTCTCTTTTCTCCTTCTTCTTCTTCAAAACCCCTCTTTTCACTCTTCTAGGGTTAGGGTTTTTACTCCTTCCTTGTTTACCTAACTTTGTTTCTATCAAGATTTCTCTCTAACCAAGGAATTTTCTTCTTGTTGGGTTCTTTTTTCTTTTCGGAATTTGATTTATAGATACCGACAAGAGGAGAGGATATGAACATGGATTTAACACCAATGTTGGATTTGAGAAATCTAAACAAGGTTTGTTTTATTTCCTCGCTCTAATTTGGTTTGTTCTATTGCTTTCCTTTAGTTTAGACTCTAAATTTTCATGCCTTCTAGGGTTGAAGTAAAATCTGATCTCTATTCAAGCTTGTTCTTTTGGTTTTGATTGTTTGTATTGGTATTGGTGTGTCTCTGTTATAAGAAGTTTTTCTTCAAATTTCTATTGTTTAATTTCGCTAAAGACACCTAATATTAGTTTCATGGAGTTTGCTATGATTTTTGTTGTTTTTAACATAAGAGTACTATATGTAAGGTATATTAAAAGGAGATCTTTCATCTTTTGAATTCATATCAAAAACTATGAGAGCTTTGGAGGCCCGTTCTAGTTTATGTGTCAGAGATTTCATCTATTTGTGTATACTTGGACAAGTCTCACAACATGCAAAATCCATCCAATTTCAATCATACTTGGGTGAATTTGCTTTATGTGGCTTAATGCAAGGAATTACAATTTTCTCAATTACTAGAGATGCATGTTTGTCTTTTAAACATGAGAAATGCTAGCAATACACCTTCTAACACACAGTTTTCAACACACTCCCTTTAATTGGTTAAAATACATATGAGACTCATCAAATCTATATGGGACCCACATAATTTGATGGGACCCATGTGAATTTTAACCAAACAAAGAGACTGTGTTGAAAAGTGTGTGTTAGAAGGTGTGTTGCTAGCATTCCTCTTTAAACATTCAAAATAATTCTTAAGTTGGGAATATTCGGCTTCCAATTTTAGAATAATTTTCTTTTAGCAATGCATGTCTACTAGAGCTTGTTGTAATTCCTCATTAAATGGATTCAGATTCAGAGTCAAAATGGATTGACTCATGATGCTTGTTATAACAACTCGTTTTTCTCTAGAATTATTTTCATTATTTATTATGTGTGTTCATATGTGCTTGTATGTTATTAATTGTCTCTGTGTGTATTTTATTACAATTAGTGGATTTTGGCTTAAGAATGATATTTTAGTCACTTTAGACTCGGGGGTATTTTTGTCATTTGGTGAGCAAGGGTAAATTTGTCATTTGGTTAAGAGCGTTATTTTAGTGTTTTGAGTGGGAACGATTAATTCTACTAAGTTACTAATGAGATGAGGTAATTATTTAGAGACGTAATAATTCGTTCGCCAAACTCTAGACCCACGCTTAATTGTTAGAACTGTTTTTTGTTTCTGCCTGTTAGGGTTGTTGACTGGGTCAAGTTTTATTCCCCCAAGTTTTTATCTAATTTTTCCTTTTTTTAATAATATATATGAGGAATTGGCAGCAGAGGAGAGTAGGGTTCCAATCTAGTTGGACACTATTCTTTTTTATGTCAATCTGCTCTTGGCTTATAAAAAAAAATGGTTGAGTCTATTAAGACGAACTAGAGATTGAGTCCATTTGTGTAATGACTATATAAACACTAGTCTTATGAAAAAATTAGGTCATTACCTTCATTCACACATTTTTACAAAACATTTTGAGATAGAGATAGAGAGAGAAAGGGGATCTAGAGGAGAGGAGAAAAGAGAAGAGAGAGAGAGAGAGAGAGAGAGCAGAGAGAGAGAGAGAGAGAGAGAGAGAGAGAGAGAGAGAGCTTGAGATTGGTGGTTAAGAGCTAAATTGAAACTAGGAATTGGAATCTTAAAGAACTAGAGGTAAGGGGGTAGTCTCTTTTCACTAATTAAGCTATAATCACTTAGTTTCAATTATGGGTTTAAGTGCTTTTATGATAATTGTGACTTTTTGTGGTTTTGATTGCTAAAATTTGTGCTGCTATTTCATGTGAAATTGTGGGTATGATTAACTTCATTAAATTGTTGTGTTAAGAGCTTAAACTTCATAGTTGTTGTTTGTGAGTTGTTTTGATGAATTTTGATTATTTGAGTGTAAATCATGAATTGATGTGTGATTGTTGTTGAAACATGTTGGAATTCACTTCATTAATGTTTATTTGTGTGTGTGTTGATGGGGTTTGGATTTGTGTGGTTGTTTTTGAAGTTTGAATGAAAAATGAGAAAATAGTGGTTTTCAAGTGTGCAAGTTTTGGGGTCGAGTTTGGGGTCAAGGGTATCAAAATTGGGGTTTTGGTGTAAAAAATGGAGGGTTTCCTGAGAAGAAAACCCAAGAAAAGGGTGACGTTTTCTGGTGTAACTCGCTAGGGCGAGTTGCCTAGTAACGTCACCCCCTGTTTTGGGTGTTCTGGGCTTTGGGGGATCGATCCAAACCGTCCAAACTGATTCTTTTAATGTAAATAATTGTATTTAAACCTTCTAAACCTTTGGAAACATCAATTGAATTAGATTGAACTTGGTTTTGTGAATCTTATCATAAACTTTTTGAAAATGGTTCAAGAACATGAAATTTTCCGAAAACTCGTTTTCTCAAGGAAAAATGGTAGGACTAGGGTTGTCTACTGTAGTTATGATTTATAAAAATGTTTTGGATGGGAATCATAGACTTTAACTTGGTTTTGCTTTGAAAACTTGAATTCTTTGAAAAGCGATAAAACGATACGAACTTTGTGGAACTTTGAGATTGAGGTGAATTGGCCTATGAGACGTATATGTATAGGCTATTGCACTCATATGTGACTTGTGTGTGTACTTAGTTGAAGCATTCGAACTTGTTTGATTTGTTTTGTTAAATAACTTAGAAAAATAATAAAACGATACGAACTTAGATGAATTTTGGTATTTGTCGGAATTAGCCTAAGAAACATATATGTTTGTGCTACTGCACACATATATGATTTATGTATATACTCGGTTGAGGCGTTTGAATTTGTTTACTTTGGTTTTGGAGAATAATCGTAAATTGCTAGTTTTCATAAACTTACACGAACTTTGTCAAATTGATACTTTATGGTCGGATAACTTGTAAGAGACTTTGAATTCATTTTAATATATTAGAACGTGAATGAATTGATGATGTTTGAATATTTATTTAGATAAATGATGTGACGTGATCAACTGGCCGTATTTTGTGAAGAGTGTGATTTCGAAACCTTATGTTCTATAAGTTGATTGTTGTTGATTAATCACGACGCTGATGAATTGTGTTGATGAATTCTTACATGTAATTGGCGACGACTTTGATTGTGTATGCATGTATTGAAAATGTTAATATTGATTGTTGACGACTTGTTGTTGAACATATGCATTGATTGAGTCATATGTTCATGCATTCATGTTGTTGGTGTCGGATTGTATATCAATATTGGCGAGACTGGATTTTATATCTATATTGGCGATGACGAATACTTTATATTCATATTGGCGACGACTATGATACAGATGTATCTAAGGTGACGACCTTAAGGTGACCGGTACCACATGCATATATTAGTCGTGTCTAGATGCATTGCATAACTTGACAGGTGTCATAATTGCTTATGTGCTTTGTGAATAATTGCATGCTTGATTTGTATACTGGTTGGATTATGTACTTGGTGAAATTTGGTGAACCTATGAACATGTAGGAAAGTGTGGTGAATGTCTATATTCGTATACTTGTTGGATATTAATGATGTTGTGATGCCTAATCAATTAGAATTAATTGTATCATTTATTTTTCATTGGTTACGTTTAATTGTGAATTAGAAACTAACCCCAGTGGTCGTTTGGTTGACCGCCTACCTTATTCGTATAGATGGTAGACTGCGTGCAGGAGTAGTTGCTTGTATTGGTAGACCGCCTACCTCGTTTACTGCTTTTTCGGAGTCTAGTGTGTTGGCTCTTATTAAGATGTCTTTCTGTTTGGAGTCTTGTGACTATTTGTTGTTGTTTTATGGCTCAAATGTTGAGATGAAATTTTATATTTGGTGACGTAGTATGATTTCGAGACATGGCTACTGAGATATGTTTTACTATATGTAGTAACATCTAGATTCTTGATATGCCCGTATCATTAGCATAATTTATCGTTTTTAGAGTTTAGAGTGTTACACTTGTGTCCCATGAGATGAGCCATAGGTCGGCAATTTCAGTGTTAACCGGATCACTTAGAGTGGGTGACTTATCATTGTTCTCCCATGCAATATTAAGCTTTCCTTCCTTTTCTCCTTCTATTGAAGTTAAAGTTGGACTTTCTACTTGTTTTTGTCAGGAACATACACCCGCATTTTCTCATGCTTATATGGAGGCAAATGTTTGTGACGATGGTTTGCCTAATATAGGACTCACATCACCTTTGAACACTTTTGTTTGGTTGCATACTATCCCTAGCCCCCCTTTCATTTTTTGTACTTCATTTTTATTTACAATGAATATTGAATTATTACAATTCTTACTATTAAAATAAACAATAAATATTGAGTTTGTTTTCTCAAAAACATATTTATGATTTATGAAATATTAAATAACATTGACCACTATGGTTAACTCTTATTGGGCCTAATCCCCTTTCTCTTCTAACTGAACCTACTCCTTGACCTTTCACCGTTGCCATCATCATCCTTCCACTAAATCCCTTGACCACCATGTAGCCTCGGTACTGGTGTTGCGATCAGCCTCCATTGCTACGTCATCACCAAACTCCTTCGGGAGTCTGTTTTATCGACCTCCATTCCGTCCTTTGCGTCGGTGAGGTTGGTGGTTGCGGATCTGGGTCTAAACTCCACTTCCCTCACGGTAGTGGTGGATTGATGTTGTATATGAAAAATGTGACCTTAGATCTTTTCTGATCTGAGTTTCGCATCTGCCTCTTTTAATGATCTTTCTCGGTTTTGTCTGATTGTTGTTGTGTTGCTCACCTTGCTTTGTTCCCTTATTTTGACTTACGTGTGATGAGATCTGCAAGTTACAAAATTTTACGGGTTTGCATCCACTGCACAGAGAAATTGGGGAAGGTCTTCAATCAGTCTCAATCATTTTTTAATGAATTCAGATTGTTTTATTATTGTTAGGAAAATCAATTCTGGCTTGTGTTGATTCTTTTGGATCACAACGTCTAGTTCATGGATGGTTTGGCTCGAAAGGGTGATTATTGCTTGCTGTTGTTTTATAGGGAGTTGATGGATCTTGGATCGTTTCTATGTTGGTAGACGATTCATATGTTATTCTCGGGTATCCTAGTCATCTTGTTGATTGACATGAGACTGTATGGACTCGAAAGAGTCGTCAATGCTTGTTGTCGTTGTTGTAGGGAGTTGATGGTACGTGATCTGATCCGTGTTGACGATGGATTCGTTCGCCAAACTCTAAACCCATGCTTAATTGTTAGAACTGTTTAGGGTTAGACCCACTTTGTGGATCGTTTTTTGTTTTTGCCTGTTAGGGTTGTTGACTGGGTCAGGTTTTATTCCCCCAAGTTTTTATCTAATTTTTCCTTTTTTTAATAATATATATGAGGAATTGGCAGCAGAGGAGAGTAGGGTTCCAACCTAGTTGGACACTATTCTTTTTTATGTCAATCTGCTCTTGGCTTATAAAAAAAAATGGTTGTCTGTTATTAAAAATATTCATTTTTAATATTATTTTTTTTTACTTTTGTACATATTTTAAATATTAAATTTTAAAAAAACTAATTCAAATATTATAATTTTTTTTCTTTTTCAAGTTTCTTTTATAAATTTATTGATGTTTTGAAAAAAAATTAATAAATATTATACCGTATCCATTTATATTGTGATTTTAGTTGATCCATTGGACTCAAAAAAAGTAGATAAAATATATTTATTTATCCATATTATGAAATTGATGAATCCAACTATTAATGAGTGGATAAATTGGACAATTGATGAATTATTGGATAAATTATCACCCTGAAATTTGATATTAATTTTTTTATATGTCTAATCATTTTTTGGGTGGTTTTTATTGGATCACGTATAATATAGTTTACACTTGGAATTGGATTAAGGGTTAGATCATCCCTTAACTTTTTATTATTATATATTTCAAAAAATAAACTTCAACTTACCATTAGGTGACTCGGAGTTCTATATATGTACTATAAGCAGATGGTAAAACACATTTCAATGATTAAACATAAAAATAAGTGAATTGATTGAATTCATATACATTGTCAATGTAAAGATACTTTATAATCAACATATACATTGAAGCCCGAGGTGTGTCGCCGTGTCGGTGTCCCAAAAGAAGATAACTATGTGAATTACTCTTGCACTTACTCTTTTCTCTACCACCCAGAAGAGATATTCTCTAACTGTCCTCGCACAAAAGCTTACTTCACTGCTCTTTTAATCTTAATTATCGTACAAAAGGTTACCATCATTTTTATTTTATTTTTGTCTCTTTTGATCTTGCTGGTGGATGAGGTTATGGAAGAAATGAATTCAGAAACCTAGGGGAATTCTCACCAGACAAGTAAAAATTGAGGTTGGTGAGATGGACGTCATGGTGTATTTTGGGGAAAACCATCATGTTTCACCATCTTGTTCACTTAGATATGAAAAAAATATTGTCATGAGGTATGAGTTTCTAGGGAACATTTTGCGACCAATTACCTCTATCTTTCATTTTGCAATAGGTTCAGGAGGTTGAAGATTTCTCATATCAAAATGCACATCCATCCTTAACTCATTCTCTGGAGTAGCATTGTAGCAATGAAATAGGTTAGGATATATTGATTAATAGAGAAAGAAGAAGAAAACAAAGCAAAGATTGTCGGCAACACATGTCTTCCATATTTGTACATGAAGTACTCTCATGTCAAATTATCATTGGTGTTGCAAATAAGATTTTGTGTTTAAGTCAATTGAATGACTTGTGCAATCGTAAATAAGTTAATCAAAAACAACATCCATCAAATGAACATGGTCCATTAATTTAATTTTTTTTTTTTTTTAGTTTTATACAAATCTCCGAATGGAGTAGAAATTTTTCATTTCATATAAGAAAAACAACTAAATTGAAACGTAAACTACATTAAAAATATCTGAGTAAAAATATACAATGAGCTGATAAAAAAAATACAATAAAATTGGACCTGAACTGGTGTGGCACTTGCCACACTATGCCTTGTTCAGGTCCGCCCCTGGTCGCAGTAATCCCTAGGTCAACCCTAGAGGTGTTGTGTCTCTCTATCAAAATTGTCTCTTAAGTCTTTTAAGCATGTAAAGAAAAATTAAAATGAAATATGTCTAACAAATGAAAAGCATATGAATGACAAATAATTCATCAAATTTTCATGCATGTAAGAGTTACTGGCACAAGCAAAATGAGTAAATGACTGGTGAACTCATGTTATCTCACATATTAATATTTTATTCATACTTTATTTAATTGCAACTAAAAAATATTGATTTTAGTTTTTTAATTAATATTAATATGAAAAAGTAATTAAAAAAATGAACTTAAATTTTTATGACAATTACAAAAAATTAAAGTTAAATACTAAAGAGATAAAATTATGAGAGTAAAATTAAGAGCAAAGAAATGAGATTGTGAGGGCAAAATTGAAAGTAATATTTGTAAATGGTCACAATTTATGTGTAAATATATTTTCAGAGTTACAAAATAATAAAATAAATTGATATATGCTGCAATTCATTCACGATCACGACGATAACAATTATAGTTGAGTAAAAAGTTGGCTAGAAAAATTGTTTGTTATTTTTGTTTTTTTAACAAGCAAAAATGGACACTATCGGAGAGTCCTTATAAGCACAAAATGTGCCAACAAGGATTTCAAATGTTTACAAACAAACTAGTTGTAACCATAGGAAACCAAAAAATTAGCCGAACATAAGGACTTGACCACAACATATGAAAGTGACATTGAAGATTGTGAGTTTAACCAAATTTAATTAAGGAATTTTGATGGCCATCATCTTAAATTAACTTCTGTTAAACTCACAATCTTTCTAATTTTTTTTACTAAATCACAATCTTTCTAATAGTGTGGGTTTAGTAGTCAATTACAACTAATTCATTATTAATTACAACAAAAATATTGTTTTTTTAATCATGAAGTTAAGTAACAAACTCAACTTCAAGGTACTATAGAGTGTAAATTCACTACAAAAGATTATTATTATTCTTATTATTTTAAAGAACTACAAAAGATTATTTATTATTAAGGTTTACCCTAATATTAAATAATTTATCCTAGACTATAGGGTTGAAAATAGGCTGGATCGAGTTAGACTTTTAAAGACTTAGGTCTAACCTGACCAAAAAATTCAAAGCTCAAATATAATGTGTTACCTGTCATATGCTTATTTTTCAGCAAGAGTCCGACCATTTTAAAAGTATGTTGTGGTCTATAAGCCTTCTTAAACACTACAAGAAAACACTTGATTTCCTAGGGAAATATTCCTCGGAAAACACACCTTTTTCGTCGGAAATCACAGATTTCCAAGAAATTACCGAGGAAACTGGTTGTAGGAAATTTTCGATCTATTCCTATGAGTTTTCCGAGGAATTTACGAGGAAATATATTTTCCGACAGAATTACCGAGGAAAGATTCGCAGGAAAGCATTTTGCAGACTGCCACCACTAACATGCGCTTTCCGACGAAACTTTCCTAGGAAACAATTATATTAAAAAACTGCAGACTAACACGCGCTTTCCGGCGAAACTTTCCTAGGAAACAATTATATTAAAAAAACTGAAGTCTGACACACGCTTTCCGACGAAACTTTCCTAGGAAACAATTATATTTAAAAACATAAAATAAAACCAAATTTTGATTTTGAAAAAGGCGCCAAATAATTCAAATGAGGTGCCAAAATATTTGGCGCCAAAATTTCAGAAAAAATCAAATTTAAAAAAAACGAAAAAAAAAGTGGGCCAAAATTTCAAAATAACCCATATTTTTTGAGAATTTGTTTCCTAGAAAACACATCATGTTGATAAATAATTACAGAGAAAAAAATTCATAAATGTAACTAGAATTTACTTTGACAGTGTGTTCCACCACTGCAAACCATCTAAAACACCCCAAAAGTGCCCCAAACCAGTCCCTAACAAAAAAAACAGCAACTGAAACCTGCTAAAAACAACACCAAAATACACAACAAGAATATAAATTACTCGCTATAATCATCATCCCTCTCCTCGTCCTCATCATCATTAACGTTGTCGTCGTCGTCATATGTTTGGTCTTCTTGAACCGACGGTGATGATTGACTCAATGGCGACAATGATTCGGACGTCTTCCTACTCTTCATGCCACCAATCCTTTTTGATGATTAACTCATTCTCCGATTCCTCTTTCTTTGCCAACGCCTCCTTTTGAGATTGCAACTCCTAGTTCAGTCAATTAGCCAGACCTCATTCAGTCATCCAACCACAAAACAGAATCCATTAAAATGAATAAATCACACTTTGAGTGACTTTTTAAGCTAAGGATCAAAATCCTATTCACATTTTCTAATCATCATAATTTCCAGCAATACAGACTCCTACTAAGATATTATCAGAATAAAAAATATATATATAATCACAACTCTGCTATAAAGACACAAGATTATATATAATAATACCTGATGAAACCAAATCTTTTACTTGAACCATAGAGAAACTAACATTGCATATGGTTCCTAATTAAACTAATAATCTGATATTTATAAGCATCAAATAAAAACTAAAGGCACCAACAAACAAGCACAAACCGGCACACGACTCACATTCTTTGAACATAGCAGAGAACAGAAAATGATCACAAATTTACCTGGGTATTGCTAGCTCGAGCATTGTCATACCGACCAAGACGCGTACTGAAACGAGTCACCTCATGGATCTCTTCCGGATAAGGATCTCTATCCAAAAAAAATCGCTAATTGTACACACAAAAATATTAACCAATTAGAAAATTTGGCAAATTTAATACATACATATATAGAAATATAAATAGTTAGTTAAATATATTTTTTTACCAAATTTCTAGCATGGGTAGCGGTACTGACAAAGCCTTGTGCGTGCAACTGTCCTCCTACAATTGATGCCTTATTCAACTTGTTAGCTCTGGACCGGTTGATAAAATGTGGATCTTCATTCCAATACTTCAGCAATAACTCCCAGCTTTTTTCCCCGATCCATTCTGTACGATAATTGCCCTTACGTTTTTTCAATTCCTTCCGTTCATCATATAACAAATCTGATAAACGTCTTGCAGCTACCCTATGAAAGTTTCTCTCTACAAGAGTGTGATGATGAGGTTCCCATGTA
>Ga0315914_1008229_pt1 | contig 14046 bp, 5 predicted proteins | sample MpolenodulesMG_FD_203920 | JGI IMG/M metagenome (GOLD analysis project Ga0315914, IMG submission 203920) | Medicago polymorpha root nodule microbial communities from Los Angeles, California, United States - elongated nodules | ecosystem: Host-associated > Plants > Roots > Nodule | place: USA...
TGGTTATGTTTCAAACATTCGAAAATGTGTGGACTTGAATACATGTAAGTTACAAGGGATGAAGAGTCATGACTCTCACATATTCATGGAGAGGCTGCTTCCTACTGCATTTAGCTCATTGCCCGGGTATACAATGAAGTTACAAGGGATGAATAGTTGAAATTTTTAAATTGTCATATAAAGGAACCACTTTTACATACAAATCTTAAAATTTCACCACATACAATTAACCCCAATTGATTAAAGAAATAAGAATAACCCTAATTAATTAGAGAAAGAAGAATAAAGTTAATATGTAACGATTTTTGTGTATGGCAGATCCCAATCTGCACCTAATCTAAGATCAGTCACACTGACCAGGTATGTCAAACTCTCTAGGGCATGAAGGCATTATAATATGCGATACTTATGAAAATTTAATAGATCTCAAATCATATATGAATAAAAGACTTGCATTAACATAATCCAACAAATAAATAGTGGTTGATCTTAGATACCTAATCAAAAGGTGTTTAGTTACTCATGGTAACAAAAGATATAATACAAAAGAAATAAAATATACTCTAACAACAAAGGTTGAGGAGAGATTCCTCCTTGATGCTCCTAGCGCTTGCCTTCATGTTGAACCGCCAAGTTTTGAATGAATATCAAAAGATATAATACAAAAGAAATAAAATATACTCGAACAACAAAGGTTGAGGAGAGACTCCTCCTTGATGCTCCTAGCGCTTGCCTTCCTGTTGAACCGCAATTTTGAATGAATATTTGTGAATGGAAGAAGTTGTATTTATAGATATATTTTCTACTGGGTTTGGGCTAGAAAACTGGGACTTTTCCCCAAACACGTAGAAAAAATACAGCAAACCGTTGTATTTTTTCAGCACAACACGTGCGCCATGTGTCAGGTTAGGTGTGTGGCAGCTAACAAAGAGCAAAATTCTCATTGTCCCATGTACCTGGGCAACATGAGACACACGCGAGGCGTGTGGCTCCAACCTCTCGTGCTTATTTTGCTTTTTTCTTCGTTTTTTTGAGTGTTTTCTTTCTCCAATGTGGTCTTCGAATTTTAGGATTGAATTCCCGCAACTTGTAACATCTTCAAATCCTCCAATATGGGTGCCCAAGTTTCATGGGGAGCTAAGTGCCAACATCAACAACATTGAGTTGACATTGTCAAAAAGGGGGAGAATGAAACTGTCATTTACTACAAGAAATCTAGAAATTTGCCAGGGACGGATTCATTTTCATATGATTTAATTTAAATAAAATTTGATATTATATCGATGTAATTTGATTCATTTTCATATATATTAATATTATAGAGTACAATAATAATTTATAAGGAAATGTTAAGAGTTATGAAATCTAAAATAGAAATATTATATTATCTTGAATAATGGTAAGAAAGTGTATATTCAACATTTTGGATGTTTGAAAAGGGTTGTTTTCAATACAAAATTTCTACTTTTTACATTCTTATCAAATTTAATTAGAGCATTTGTTACATAATCCTAATTTATGTCGCAATACAAACTTATTTCCATATGTGATGTGAAATTTATAATAAATAAAGACCCGTCAAAAGATAATAATAATTAAAGACTCATACATGTGCATATTAAATATCATAAAACATACAGACCAAAAAATAATAATATTTTAAAACATTTAAAAACCTACTTGACCCTTTAGACAAAAAAACAAAACTACTTGACCCTTTTTGGGACTAAAATAACCAACCTACGTATACTTGTCTAATTTTTTTTTTGGGTACAAAGTATACTTGTCTAATTTAAAATGGAACATGCCTTTTCTCCTCATCACAAGGAATCTAGTAAGAAAGATAACCTAATTCCAATAAAAGCAAACCAAATATTAAATGACCATTGATTAATAGGATATGATCAATTTTCAAATGATTAATTATGACTATTTCAAATTATGTAAATTAGAAAAGCTTCCTTGTTTGCAGAATTATTATCTTTTAAACCAATCGAGTTGTGTCTAGTAGAATATGTTAGTCATTCGGTGACATTTAACATGGAAAAGGCTAAAAGTTTCTCATCATAGGAAAGTTAATATTAGCCATCAAATCAAATAAAGCACACAATCTTATCATACACAACATTAGTTTTTTTTCATTATCTTCCACCACCATCTCTCCTTCAATATCATATCATCATTCAACTTAGAGTATACAATTCCAGAAATTAAAAGCTTAAAAATTCTTTTCATAGTTAATCCAGAAATCAAATTAAACTCTTCAACAACCTACAGATCGGAAAAAATCTTTATCAAAGACGTATGCTGTTAAAGTTTCCAATCGAAAAAAGAAACACCAACATCCATCCTCACACATCTTCCTTTCAAATTCATCACTCCAAATTTCTCACACATTCAATTTCTTCAACTCCCATAACAAATCAAATTAACTTGTATTACCTTCTTCTATTATAGGATTCCAGTGAGAATAATAAAATCAAATTAAAGATAAAATAATAAGAAGATTGAGTTATGAGAAACATGAGTAGTAAAATATAAAATTGGGGTTTTGTCACAAGGAGAGTGGCGAAGAATAAGAACCGAAGAAAAGAGTTTGGTAATTCATATGTCAATTAGAGAGAGAAAAAATTGAGACATGGTTGCCGTGAAGGTGGTGGGTATGAAAGAGAGAGATGGTGGTGGAAGATAATGGCAAAAAATATAGTGTTGAGTGTGTATGATAAGATTGTGTTCTTTATTTGATCTGATGACTAATATTAACTTTCCCATGATGAGAAACTTTTAGCCTTTTCCATGTTAAATGTCACCTAGTCACTCAGTCTTATCATGCGACGAATTACTAGTTCAAAACCAAACGGAGGTGCTCACTTCTATAAGATTAGGGAGAAGGAAAAAAACCTCTTTATTTATTGTACCACGATGTTATTGGAACACAAAATTGGGATATAATACCAATTTTTTTGCCAAACTTTTTTCTTACTTTTTTTTTTTAAAAAAAAAGCTTTCTTTTTTACTATAGAAGAGGATTTTTAGAACATCAAAATTTAGTTGTCATTTTTAGCAAAATAAATAAATAAATTAGTTGTCGTTAACCTATTACTACTTCATTAACCACAAAAAATTATGTTGTTAACTACTTTTGAAATCTATGTACTTAATGCAATTTTTGAAACTATATAAAATAAACGTCTCGCATATTTATGGTTAATGTAGTCAAAGGATTAATAAAAATTTTGTTTCAAAAATGGTTGACAGCGTACATTTTTTTAGTTAATGCAATAATAAAATTGGTGAATGACATAACTTAAAATCTGTGTTACAAAAATTACCCCTTAATTTTTTTTGTTAACAAACAAAAATTATATATATAAACACTGACAAGCAATCTCCTCAGCACAACACGTACAAAAAAGACCACTTAAAAATTTACAATGTTAGAGCCTAGATACAGAAACAAATTAGCCTATGCCCAAGCACAAGAGCAGGTTCGACCACCACAAATAGTTCAATGAATTTGTGCCCTATTAAACAAATATTTGTTTTTATAATAAGGATCGAAGAAAGTATAGTATTTTTTTTTGAAGGAGAGAGTATAGTATTAAAAGCTTATAGATTTATATTTTTAATACAAAATTTATGTTTTAGTTTATTTTATAACTCCTTAGCATTTGTTCTTAGAAAGTTAGCATGACCTTAATTTTAATAACAAAATGCATATTGTTAAATTAGCAAGTAGCAATGATGAATTAGTTTAATTGATAAGAGATTTGAATCTTTTTAAATAAATGGTAAGGGGTTCAATCCCCAACTGTTAAATATAGAAAAAAAAATTAAATAAATAAATAAGCACAAGTAGCAACTCTATTATAGCTTATCCAGTTAATGAGCATCTGAGTTTTATAATATTGACTGTAATGATGGTCATTGTATATAATTTTTTTTTGACACAATTGTATATATCAAAGATGAGCACATTCCGTGAAGATCATACCAAAATTAGAAACCAAAATAATTTCATTAAAGTAATAATACTGTAAGCAACAGTTGCTCATTCCAGATCATACCAAACTTCAGAGAAGATTAAAGAGAAATATTATATATACCAGTACAAATATAGTCAATAAAAAATATTAAATAATTTATCAGATTAATATACATTTTCTTCACATATACATAAAAGGTGCTAATATCTTCCTTTGTGTAACTAACCCCCGAACCCTAAATCTTTCAATATGGGTAGTTTGAACTTTTTTCCCCTTTTCTTAAAAAAAAATTAAATGTTCAGTCGTGAAATAAATTAGTGAGTCAAAAGCTAATCAAATAGTCTTGATCTCCAAAAAATGACGCTACATGTTCTTTTTTGAACCGGGTGGAATCCTCTATTTATATAGAGATTTTGTAACTGAATTTAGTTATTGGAGCCAATTGATCAAAAGAAACCAACCCACACAATTAGAGGAAACAAACTAATTGGGTATGAATGGAGGAAAGATATGAAGCATAGTTGGATTCTTAATCTTATCACAACCAACATAATCTAAAATTATGGGAAGTGATATGCACGAATAAAAAATAATAATTACTATTATTCATATTATTATCAGCTATTTGAAAATTAAATATCATAATAAATACTATTAGAGATCGGGTTAGAATAACGGATAAGTATTTGAGATTCAAAGACAGGGACGGAGAAAGTAATACCCATTCCAGTGCCACTGTCATGCCAGGGACATATTCTTTCGGTGTGTGAGATTGGTGATTGGTAGCTTCCTGGCAGTGCTTCTCTATGGAGGGGTTCTTCTAATTTCTTTGACATTGTTTGGTTTTGGCTTGGGGACTAGTGGACGGTTCTTCCCCCTTGTTGTGCTTTTTTGGGGTTACTGGTTTTGAAAATTTTGTGGTTTCTTTTGCTTGTTGTTTTTCTCATTTCTATTTGTTTTTATTTTGTCAGATTTTGTATAATATTGTTGGTATTCATGAATAGGTGGAAAATAGAGTAGATTTGATATGTTGTTTGGTATAAGAGAGATAGAAAAGAAAAGAATGAGAAAGAAGTGTTGATTGTTTTTAAAAGTACAAATATACCCCTAAACCAAAAAAACTTATAACATTAATTTCATTTTTAATTTGTTCTCTATTAATTATGAAGTCCTTCACTGTGTTGCATAGTTCCATATTGAAACCACTTGTTAGAGATTTTAATAAGAAGGCTTCTGATAAGAAATAAAGAAAGTGGCACCATTTGAAACATGTTTTGATTTGAGCACTATCGGTAGGACTAATACTGGATTGGATGTGCCTACTATTGGTTTGGTTTTGCAAGGGGATGTGGAGTGGACAATTTTTGGTGGAAATTCAATGGTTTTGGTGAGTAAAAATGTTGCATGTCTTGGATTTGTGGATGGTGGTAAAGAGCCAAGAACAGCTGTTGTGATTGGTGGACACCAATTGGAGGACAATCTGTTGGAGTTTGATTTGGTTTCTTCTAAATTAGGATTCAGCTCTTCCTTGCTCCTTCAAAATGGAAGTTGTTCCAGATCAGATGTCAGTGAAAATCTCATTGCAATCGAGTGAGATTATTGTGAGTTTAAAGTAACTTTTGTTGTTTCCCTTTTAATCGAGTAAGATAAGACAGTCATTTGTAACTTTGTTCCCTTTCTTTTCTCTCTATGATTGTAACTTATGTATTGTTGACTACAAATCAATGAAATTGCGTGCATTTTTTGTGTAAATATTGATGCGAAGTTGGAAGGAAATTAAAAGGTTGGAAGATTAAAAACACTGATTTAAGAGATTTTTGTTTTGTTTGAGGGAACCATTTTAAGAGATTTGTTGATGTTGTGTGAATTCAAAAAATTGAATGCGGAGGTATGGAATAGAAGTATAGAACACGTATTAGTAATGTTTATTTTTTTTTTGAAGGATAGTAATGTTTATTTTTAAATAGCCAATAATTATAAAAATAAAATAAAATTCTTTTACTCCTGTATATCACTTTTCATAATTTTAGCATATTTGGTTGTGATAGGATTGAGAATCCAACTGAGTTTCTTATTTTTTTCTCCATTCGTATCCAATTAGTCTGTTTCCTTTTCTTTGTTGTTAGTTTCTTTATTATCTTATCTACAAGAGTCTGAACTGATCAAATTGTTGCCGCAATTTTAGCTTAATCCAGTTATGAAATCTCTGTATAAATAAAGGACTCTGGTCACTTCAAAAGATACACAAAAAAGTTCTATTGAATTACCGAGAACTCTTTCTCTCTTCTCCCTCTTTATGCTCGATGCATTTCCGAACAAATTCCCCCCTCTTCTTTTCTGTCCTTTATAAATTAGGAGTGTTCTTAATACCATAGTACCTTTTGAGGTATATTGTCCCTTCATGATTAAGAATGATCATAAGAGCATAGTCGCTTTAGTCATTTGTGTCACTTCAAAGTAAAGAGTGTTTTTAAGATCATAGTCCCTTTTGAGGAATAATGTCACTTTGTAATTAATAAAATTTTAAGAGTATAGTCCCTTTAGATATTTTCTACCCTTGGAGATGTTAAAGGTTACATTGGTGGTAACACCATATTTGAGTGGTCGCAAATCACAATACCATGTTTGGAGAAGTTAGAGGTTAGAAAGGTGGTAGCACCATATTTGAGTAGTCACAATATCATAGGAGAGTGGACATAGTATCTCATTTAAGTGGTTTCAATATTAAATTTAAGTGGTCTTAGTACCATATTGGAGAAGTAATTCTAGAGCGGACCCAACAATGTTGTAAGACTTTGGGACAGTTGTAGTTGGACTATTTTATTCTAGAGGTGATGTGGTTGATATATATAGTCTGTTTGCATAATCTTTAGGCAATAATATGAAACGTTTTTAAGAGATCAACTAGTTGTGACTCAACTCAATAATAATTCCGGTGGCTGAAAAAATCTTTTTCAAAATAGACTTGGAAATGCAAACATTCAACATGTTGGGTTTAGGCAACTTAGGTCTTAATGTTTCAAGTTTTGTTTGGTGGCCGAATGCACCTAAAAATATTAGAAGAGATGTAAATACAAACATGTTGGGTTTGCCCAATTTATGGTTTGTTACTTTGTTACCATCTCAAAAGGTTAGGGTTATATCCCACTTTTCTCTTTTGTATGTCTTTCTTTGTTTTTAATGATATTGGGCAGTGTGCTTTGCATTACTCTTACTTAAAAATAGAAAAAGAGTAGAAGTTAGTTTTATTAATTTTTTGTGAAAAAAATTAATACATCCCTCCTTAAATATAATTAAGGTCGTCTTAAAAAAAATCTTCATTCATTTTTCTATTTAGTTATTTATGTATCGATATACCTTTAATTATTTTCCATTCTTTTTGGTATAGCCTTCGTCATGCATCAAAATATGTATGCCGCCAGCAGTATAATGTCACGGTATTGCGTCTTCTTTGACGTCATTGATATATGCATAAAAAACACCACAAATAAAAAATATATGCATAAAAAAAAGGCATTCCTTCGATAAAGACAGACAGCTATGAAAAATGATGCACAAGGCCGCTCCTTGGCATGCGCAAGGAGGTCTACGGTGTCGAGCCTTCAATTTATGGGGCCTCAATTATTTGTAGGGGTATGAGTATAATTGTTGAGATGTAGGATAATATTTTCTTTTGTTATGTAGGTCTAAATCAAACGCTTATTATTTAACATAAAGAGTAAATGAACAAGTTAGGTCAAATACACACATCTATCAACAACAAAAATTCAACAAAACAAATTAAAATCAAAAGAATACTTATTGTTAATTTGCAATTGTTTAAAGTATCATTAATTATTTTTATTAGGGGCCATTTTTAATATTAGAGCCGAGCATCCAAATTTATTGGAACCGCCCTGATGATGCACATGTTAAAGACATAACAAAATATAATTTAAAGTGGAATAAAAAAAATTAAAGCAAGAATGCTCAATAAATAACATATCATTAGGCTGTTTTCCAACAAAAAAGAAAATAGTACAAGACCAATGTCTATTATTGTATTTTTTTTTAAATAATCCATATTGAAAACTTTAATTCCAAACTAGCCTACATAGAATAAAATTGCCAAAATACTATACTTTTCGGTTTGCATATTGGACCTTGCAAGTTAGGGTACCTCGCATGTCAAATAATACATATGTTTTTTTTTTGTCTAGTAGTCTAGTGGCTGGAGCTCACACAATTAAAATATGGAGAAGAGGGGTGTCCGGAGTTCGAACCCCGGCCTCTGCATAAATTATGCAATGTCCCTACCAATTGAGCTAAGCTCACAAGGACAATACATATGCTTTCTACTATGCAACTAAGTGTCTTTTCACATGTTTTAGATTTAATTTGGTACAAGGAGGCTCCATTCTGACCATTCATGGTATCTTTATTTATTTGGCGTTTTTCACGTGATCGGTTTCTTATCAAGGACACCTTGTTTAGATGAGGTATCATCAATCATGATCGCAGTTTTGTGTAAGTGGTTGTAGAGCCTTTGAATCGACAAATCATCTGTTTTTTTTTTTATGTAATGTTTTTAGTGCTATTTGGCACATTCATTCGTCGTTGGATTGGGATTTTTCGGTCAACCCTTTTGGTATTTCAGACCATTTTGTTCTGTTTGGTCATTTAACACACGTTTCTAAAGTTCCGCGATCTATCTCGCAAGTCATTTAGTTCTTTTGTTTTTGTGTAGTTTGGAAAGAGAGGAACAACAAAATTTTAAATTCAGCAACTCTTGTTTGAATCACACGTTTCTAATATTGTGTTTGGGTATCATAGCTAGTGACTTGCCCCTCTCTTTTGTTTGAGCATTGTTTAATTGCTCTATGTTATTTTTCTCTCTTATCATTTTTTACTTGTTCCTTTTTTAAACTTGATGTACTTGCTCTATGTGTTAATTTTAATATAAAAAAAATGCATAAGTAAAACACTACAACATATATGAGATTTAGTAACACTTGAAAAATGTTGACAAATACAAAAAACTGTTACTATTTAGATTTAGTAATACTTGACAAATGTTTGTAAATACAAAAAATGTTACTATTTAGGTTTAGTAATATTTGATAAATGGTAGGTAAAGCCCATGTTACTAAATGATTCAAGTGGCAGAAGGTTTGAGCTTTTTAAGCAAGTGATTAGCATATGAGAGAATAAAAAATAAAAAACAAGTAGCATCAATATATTAGAGTTCATGCAGCAAGTTGATAAGCATCCAAGTTTTATAATATTGACTGTAATGATGGTCATTGTATATAATTGTTTTCTTGACAGCATTGTATATACCAAAGATGAGCACATTCCGTGAAGATATAAACAATTAGAAACCAAAATTATTTTATAAAAGTAATTATACTGTAAGCAACAATTGTCCATTCCAGATCATACCAACTACAAGCAGATTAAAGAGGAATATTATATATACCAGTACAAATGTAGTCAATTAAAAAAGATTAAATAATGTGTGAGATTATACATTTTCTTCACATATTCATTTCTATAAAAAGGAACTCTTCACATACATTAAGCACACTCATCCATTAGCAATAGCATTGAACTCACAATGGCTTCTTTTGCTACACTTTTCTCCTCCCTAATTCTCACAATAGCCCTTCTCTCATTTTCATGCTCATCACAACAGTTCTTCTCACCAGTTGAAAAAGACCCAGCAACCAATCTATTCTCCACTTTACTTTGGGTAGGAACAGAACCTACACATGAATTCAATTTTGTGATTGATATTGGAGGACCAATCCTATGGTATGACTGCAACAAAAGCTACAACTCTTCAACCTATAATCCCATCTCTTGTGAATCCAAACTTTGCACTAATGATGCTGGATGCACTAGCTGCAATGGCCCTTTCAAACCAGGTTGCTCAAACAACACATGTGGTGCTAACATAATTAATCCATTAGTTGATGCTATTTTTTCAGGTGACACTGGCAGTGATGCTTTGTTCATACCAAAATCTAAAATCAAAGTCTCTGACTTTATCTCTGGTTGCACTGACTCTAATGCATTTGCTGATTCTGCTGACTCTGATTTCCCTCTCAAAAACTTGCCAAAAACTAGTAAAGGTATATTAGGCCTTGCAAGAACACCACTTTCATTACCAAAACAGCTTTCATTAGCTCCTTTTAAACTCCTTAACAAGTTTGCTCTTTGTTTACCATCTTCAAACCAACTTGGTAGTCTTTTCATTGGTGGGGTACCATCTAATTTTGCCAAGTTTAAACTCACTACTATTCCTCTTATTATTAACCCCTTTAGCACTGCTCCAATATTTACTGAAGGTGATGCTTCTTATGAATACTTTATTGATGTGAAATCAATTAAAGTTGGTGGTGAAGTTCTAAGCTTCAAGTCTTCCCTTTTGTCTATTGACAATAAGGGAAATGGTGGAACAAAACTTAGCACAGTGAAGTCCTTCACTGTGTTGCATAGTTCCATATTGAAACCACTTGTTAGAGATTTTAATAAGAAGGCTTCTGATAAAAAAATAAAGAAAGTGGCATCAGTGGCACCATTTGAAACATGTTTTGATTTGAGCACTATTGGTAAGACTAATACTGGATTGGATGTACCAACTATTGGTTTGGTGCTAGAAGGTGGTGTGGAGTGGACAATTTTTGGTGGAAATTCAATGGTTTTGGTGAGTAAAAATGTTGCATGTCTAGGATTTGTGGATGGTGGTAAAGAGCCAAGAACAGCTGTTGTTATTGGTGGACACCAGTTGGAGGACATTGTATTGGAGTTTGATTTGGTTTCTTCTAAATTAGGATTCAGCTCTTCCCTCCTCCTTCAAAATGCAAGTTGTTCCAACTCCAACTCAGTGAATAAGATGGTAAAATCTAGTGAAAATTTCATTTCAATCGAGTGAGATTGTTATGAGTTTAAGTAGCTTTTGTTGTTTCCCTTTTAATAATTGAGTAAGATGGTGATTTGTAAACTTTTGTCCTTTTCATTTCTCTCTATGATTGTAACTTATGTTTCTTTGACTATGAATCAATGAAGTGCATGCATTTTCTTCTAAAATGAGGCTTTATAGAATAATCATATATTGATGGGAAGACTTCATTATATGATTTCTTTTTAAATTTTCAATCAATAATGATGTGGTTTGTACTTAGTTATGTTGTTTGTATGTTGGCTTTATGTCGATATGCAACATACATGCTTTTAAAAGTCATCTCAACTATTTCTGAAATATTTTTGAACTTTTAATTATTGTGGATATGTTATGATGTTATCTTCCCTACTTTGCAATTGATAAATGTTGGATTTTGGATTTCCAAACTATTGTGCCTGGATTTCCAAAGTCTATTTTAAAAAAAGAGTTTTCATCCATCGGAGTTATTACAGGGTTGAGCCACGATCAGATCGCTTCCTTTAAAACGTTTTGTGACACTGTCCAAAATTGTGCAAGATAGGCTATCAACTACACTGCCTCTAGCTAGGAAAAAACAAGCTCAACTACAATTGTGTGATTAATTCTGCATTGTAGCTAATCGTTCGAGAGTTACACCTACAATATATAGTACTATGACCATTATTAATTTAATATTGAAACCAATCAATTATGGTACTTTGACCACTTTATTATGGTATTACCATCATTCTAATCTTTAACGGATCCAAATATCAATATGGTACTACAACCACTAAAATATAGTGCTACCATCATTTTTAACCTCTAAATTCTCCAAAGGCAACAAATATCCAAAGGATATATACTCTTAAGATCATTCTTAATTTTGAATGGACATTATTATTTCTCAAAAGGGACTATGATCTTAAAAGTACTCTTTATTTCGAATGTACATAATTTATCGAATGGACTATGCGCTTAAGACCATTCTTAATTTTGAAGGGACATTTTACCTAAAAAGGACTATGGTCTTAAGAACACTCTTAACTATGAAGGGACAAAAAAAAAAGATGAAGAGGAGAATAGCTTGTTAACACAAGATGAAGGGAGAAGAGAGAAAAAGTTATCGACAACTCAATAGAAATTTTTTGTGTTCTTTTTTGAACCGGGTGGAATCCTATATATATATAGAGATTTTGTAACTGAATTTAGTTGTTGGAGCCAATTGATCAAAAGAAACCAACCCACACAATTAGAGGAAACAAACTAATTGGATATGGATGGAGGAAAGATATGAAGCATAGTTGGATTCTTAATCTTATCACAACTAACATAATCTAAAATTATGGGAAGTGATATGCACGAACAATAATTACTATTATTCATGTTATTATCAGCTATTTGAAAATTAAATATCATAATAAATACTATTAGAGATCGGGGTAGAATAGTGGATAAGTATTTGAGATTCAAAGACAGGGACGGAGAAAGTAATACCCATTCCAGTGCCACTGTCATGCCAGTGACGTATTCTTTCAGTGTGTGAGATTGGTGATTGGTAGCTTCCTGGCGGTGATTCTCTATGGAGGGGTTTTTCTAATTTCTTTGACATTGTTTGGTTTTGGCTTGGGGACTAGTGGACGGTTCTTCCCCCTTGTTGTGCTTTTTTGGGGTTACTGGTTTTGAAGATTTTGTGGTTTCTTTTGCTTATTGTTTTTCTCATTTCTATTTGTTTTTATTTTGTCAGATTTTGTATAATATTGTTGGTATTCATGAATAGGTGGAAAAAAGAGTAGATTTGATATGTTGTTTGGTATAAGAGAGATAAAAAAGAAAAGAAGGAGAAAGAAACCAAAAAAACTTATAACATTAATTTCATTATTAATTTGTTCTCTATTAATTTATAAATTAAGCATAAAATCTATAATACCATAAATAACTATCAAAGTCTCACATAAAAAATTAACAAATTAATACACATTGGTTACGCAAAGATGTCAATTGTGATAAGTAAATTGTGTGTATTTAGTCCTCGTGAGCATAACTCAGTTGGCAGAGACATGCATTATTATATGCACGGGTCGAGTTCGAACCCTGGACACCTCTCTTATTCATTTTGAAAAATGTGAATTCTAGCCACTAGGCTACTTGACAAAAAAAAATAAAAAATTGTGTGTATTTAATTATGGTATGTATATATTAATTACATAAATTTAAATGACTTTGAAATTTAAAATATAAAAAATATAATATATCGTTTATTCCTTGAGACAAAAAATTATTATTATTATTAAGCTTGATTGCAGTTTTGGTCCCCTTATTTTCACTTTTTTGCAGAATTGGTCCCCCTATTTTAAAATTAGACAGTTTTGGTCCCACCATCATATTTTTGAACTATAAAAATGTGATGTGATAAATTTTGAATGTCATGGAAAGTGATCTGAAGATGGAAAACATCAACATCGATGAATTTGTAACGAAATTCCTTTGAAAACTCCATTTAAAACATATTATATCAAAACATTTTACACAAAATATTTGATAGAGGGACCAAAACTGTCGAATTTTAAAATAGGGGGACCAATTTTGTAAAATGGTAAAAATAGGGGGATCGAAACTGCAATTAAGCCTTATTATTATTATTATTATTATTATTATTATTGTTATTATTATTACTATTTCCGCTCTTTTCATTGCGCTAACGTTTGAAAATTATGAGCGGTGTTTTTTATGAAATTTTGATTAAAACTAAAAATATAAATGATTGTTGCTTTCACGATATAACAAACCAAACTAACCATGATTATCTATTTCAACTAGCGAAAAGACGGGCACTCATGTGCTCGTCTTTCTGCTTTTTTTATTGCGCTAACGTTTGAAAATAGTAAACCGTGTTTTCTTACGAAATTTTAATTTTGATTAAAATAAAAAATATAAACGTGTAAGTATTTTTCTTTTTCTTTCATGTTACATGCCTTGACAATAAAAGATAATAGCAACGTTTCTTTTACATATAACATGTCATTTATACATTTATGTTATGATGTTACTAATTACTATTAGAATAAACAATAAAAGATCATTATTTTATCTTTATTTTATATACAGGCAAACTAAAATATGTTGAGTTCATAAATAATTTTGTTATATGTCTTG